>Ga0208591_1000001_pt1 | contig 79107 bp, 90 predicted proteins | sample LakMenEpi14Nov09_FD_150697 | JGI IMG/M metagenome (GOLD analysis project Ga0208591, IMG submission 150697) | Freshwater microbial communities from Lake Mendota, WI - 14NOV2009 deep hole epilimnion (SPAdes) | ecosystem: Environmental > Aquatic > Freshwater > Lake > Epilimnion/Euphotic zone ...
AGTATCATAAGATCTATATTGGTGGGATTGCTGCATATATCCTATACAGGATACTAATACTCGAAAGTATCATAAGATCTATATTGGTGGGATTGCTGCGTATATCCTATACAGGATACTAATACCTTGCGATATTATTACATTATTATATCAATATACTCTTATATAAGTTTGTAATCAATTTTTATAAATTTCGTCAATATAATTTAAAAAAACTTCTTTTTTCTCTATATCTATATTGTCCCATTTTATTTTAGATATATTTAATAATGTTATATTTACTATTAAATTACCTCCCAATAATCCTTTATTTATTAAAATAATTTTATTTAAATTAAATGGCGGTATTTCAATAGTTATATAGTTTCCGTCTATATATTTTATTAATTTATTAGCTCCTACAAGATAATCTTTTAAATTTATAAACATATCAATAAAAAGGTCCACCTTATCGTTGATTATTCTATGCTTATACTCGACCTTCTTATTATTTAATTTGTATTTATCATAATCTAAATCATACTCAGAATCATCGGAATCAGACGAAGATTTTTCATAATTTTCAGAATTGACCTTAATATCTTTTTTATTAGATATCATCATTTTTATTTCTATTTCATGTTCTATCCCAAAGTTGTCTATGTATTGTCTTGTGAAATAAGGATACTCTTTTTTACATAATATACTAAAGTTGAAAGGCTTTTTAACGCCCTTTAATAATATCCTAATTTTTTTATTTTTGTTCGTATATAAATCATAATAATTAACTGGTAAAATTATACTATGTTTTATTATTTTAGTAGAAGGATTGTAATACTGTTTGTTTTTCATACCTTTCATTAAAAAAATATTTGCAAAATTTAAAAAGGTTGTTTTAATAGCATCTGTATCATTAAAATAACTTTCATATATATTATCCCAAAAATTAATATCAGAATCATAAGAAGATATAATATCGTCATTATCAAACACTGTATTATATACCGGCTTCAATTCGCCATACTTTTCAAAATCCTCAAAAGCCTTTTTATATCCCACACAAGCCTTTTTAAATTTATCTATTTTTTTGTTTTTTTCTTTAACATCCATTACATTCGTTAGTTTGTCTGGATGGCATTCTAATGCAATTTTCTTATATATATCTTTGATGTCCTCTTTTGTATATTTAGAAATTTTATTAATATCTAAGTTTAATGATTCAATATACATTATTCCAAAAAGACACCTTATTTTTATTGTTAAATAATTAACGTGTTTTATTCTTTATATTAAAGATTTGACTATTATATATCATTATAGCTCTATGAATAACTGGACTAAATTAGAAGATAAGTTCGAAGCCATTATAACGGAAAATTACGAATATAACATATTATTAAACAGAGTTTTACTATCACAAAACAATACATTATTGTATTCGCCAATGGGGTTTCCGATAGATTTGTTTATAGATTTGATATTAAAAAAGAAATTCAATATACAAAATAAAATTTATAGAACAGAACATGTATGGGATAAACATTTGATATACAATGAAAATAGTCGATTTTTAGAATTGGATATAATGAATCCTGAAAATTATAAGAACATGGATAAAATAACTCCATTTCTACTGCATATTATAAAACATAAAAATATAGGCTTAGACAAACATTATATTGTAATAAAAAATATAGATTTATTATCCAAAATATTCTATGATTTTCGCATATTACTCGAAAAGTATTCTAATAATATTACTTTCATGTGCACTACACATTATAAATCTAAAATTGAAATGCCTATTATAAGCCGTTTCAATAGCTTTAGAATACCCTTGTTTACTTTTGACGAAATACTGAATATATTCTCTAAGTATCTTGATATATCTATGAACGATGAATTGGCTATTACGAAAACGCGCGATATCATTAAAGCCGTTTTTATAGCCGAAATAGAATGTAATCCCAATTCAGAAGATATATTAACAGAGGATTTCATTAAATATAATTACCCGCCTTTCGTGGAATTCATTAAGACTTTTAATAAGAATAAAAATAATATGGATGAGATAAGGAATATAGCTAATAAATGTTGCTTATTTAATATATCTATTAATAATATCATCGAAGATTTTATTAATCTCGTAGATTTAGGAGATCACTATATTAAAATCAAGTACTCTAAGATTCCTAAGAAAAAAATAGAGGAGGTTAAAAAAAATGAAAAAATAAATATTATAAATATCGGAATGCAAATAGATTGTATCTTATCACAGACGAATAAAATGAGAGAGCCTATTCATATCGAAATGCTTTTATATAAATTGTTGTATTAACATAGTAGCATATTAACATATTAGTCAGGAGGCTCATCTTTCGGATATGAGATACCTTTATTGTAACCCTTCATAGATAGATATTTAGAACTATAATTACAAACATATTTTTTTTCAAATTTAAAGTTATTAAATATGATATTTGCCGCAATATATTTATCGCATTCATATTTCTTATCATATATGATAGACATATATACGTATTTAATTTTATCAACGTGTTTTTCGAGACACTCATTGTATAGTACGGAACCTCCTATAATAAAAGAACTTTCGATAGTTTCTTCTTCATTAACATACTTAAATACTTCTTCGACATTCTTAAATATCTTGGTATCTTCGTGGTTGTCTCCTAATTCTCTCTTAATTTTATCATAATCATTTGAACTTACTATTATATTTATCCTATTCACCAATGGTCGTTTGGGAAGAGAGTACCATGTGTTCTTTCCCATAATCACACAATTTTTTTTGTTATTATCTTTAACATCTGATGTTATTTTTTTGAAATTTTTGAGTTCTTCAGGTATATTCCAACACATTTTATTATTATACCCTATACCATAATTAGTACTCGTAGCTACAATAATATTAATATCCTTGCCTGTATTCTTTTTCATTAAAATAATATATGTGTATAAGCCCAATCTTTTATATTATAATTTACCATCGTAGTAATACAAATAATATATATATACTTCGAATAGCAATATAAATAACAGAAGGCACTAATATATCAGTAATATCTCCTCTCGTGTTATCTTCTTCGGTCATTGTTTGATTGAAATGTATATCCGAGATAATATTTGGAGATAGTGTAGTATACGAACAATACGAAGATGGTACAGAATATACGTTTGTTCCTCTCAATAGCATTTCATTATAATATCCCTAATTCTTTATTACATTATTACATTATCTTGTACTGTTCGTTCATTATATTATATACGCGGTCTTTATATTCATCTACGGTTTCGCCTTCCTGTAATTCAACCATATCACAAACTCTAATTTTAATTTTATAATTTTGTACTAAGAATAGTTTTAGACTCGAGTGCATTATAGTTTCTCCATTATCTGAATTATGGTCCAATGAATTATCTTCGTATTTTATAACAACAGGTAACACAGAGTATCCTTCGACAAATGCTCCTTTACTGCAAAATTCTGTTATATTTCCCGGTACTTTAGGAATATTTCCACTACCCGGAGCAATAAATATTACAGGATCGCCAGCTTTTCTATTATCAATCCGGTTTTTTATTTTATTGCTGGTTTTCCCTTTTTCTACATATATAGTACCATACTTTTCATTATTTTCATCTGTGTATCCAAACATTGATATTAAAATTGTTTTTAATACAACATAACAAGCTCTTGGAAATGCACTTGCTAATACAAAACCATCGACGAGCGTTGTATGATTAAAGGAACATACAAATTTCTTATCGCTATACAAATGATTCATATATTTAATATAATCTTCTTTGGGAAGATCAATAGTTAATGATAAAGTGAACATTATTAATTTTCCAAAAATCAAAAAGACAGACATTAAACTACTCTCATCTCTAATACGGTGTATAACGAAATTTGATAATCTCAATAGTAAAAATATGAAAATTATACGAAACGGGAGAAATACATATAGAAATACCGTTTTAAGTATACTTATTATATCAATCATTGATTATTTATTAGAAATATTTAATAAAATTTAATATTAACACAGAGCAAACAAAAAATCATACAAGATTATTTATTATATTTCTTAAACCTATGTTTTAGATAATCTGTTAAATACTCTCACTTTATTTTGGTAGTTATTATATAATAAATCATTATTACCTTATATTCTATTATAAAAATATAAAAAAATATCCTAATAATATCTTTACTACTTAATTTTTTTTTTAGAAAGTATAAATTGGTCTGTAGCTCCATCTGTATATATATGATTATTATTTTCTAATAATATATAATCGTCTTTCATTAATTTCATAATATTATTTTTAGTAATACCTGTCCAGTCGTAAGTCATTGTTGGATATACTGGGTGATTATCTCCGGCTCCGCATATACCTGTTTTGCCGAGTAATCTACAATCGTCTATTATAATAATATCATCATAATCTCTTTTTTGTAATATTTCAAGCTCATACAACAAGGGTACTTCCTCTTCTCCAAAAGCAGTTGTCCCTCCGCTATAATGAGCATCTAAATATATAGTAATAGGTTCTTTAATAAAATTAAGTAGTTCAGGTAATATCTTTTTAGAGTCTCCATGATACATTTTGACGTTATCATATTTTTTAAATTGTTCTATATTGTAATTATACCATTTGTCAGACAATTCTATAGAATGAATATTTTCATAATTATTTAATACATTTTTTATCCCATCGCCTAAATATGTTCCCGTTTCTATATAATGAGTTGTTTTTACATTATTAGTTAAAGTATAAAATTCATTAGTTAAATTTGGCATAATTAAGTATATATACAACAATTATATATATATATCTTTATATGATATATTAGACGAATATAGAACTTCTTCATTTTAGGTTGGTATAATACAGAGATGATTTATACATGATTCTTATACATCAATGTTGTATATTTAGGGATATCTATATTATAATAGTCCTTGCTAGCATATTTATTATTTTTTATCCATATCCTCGCGATATAGTATAACTTCTTAGGGCTTATAGATACTCCATTGATATTATTTGTTACATCGTCGGTAGTCCCAATGTTTTCTCCTAAAATATTTGCGCATAACTCAAAGAATTTATTTTCAAAATCCTCGGGAGATATTTTGAATGATATGCATCCTCCGTTAATATTTAGATTATCCTCATATCTCGGTATAATATCTGCGCGCATTATAAAAAACATGCCCTTCTTAAATAGCTCTTTATAGCCTTTAAAATAGTGAACATAATCCTTAACAGTTGATATCTGTCCCAACATCTTGTAACTTTTATCATCCCAATTTATATCATAGGGATCGTGAAAATATATAGTCCAACAATCATTTAGAAATACATCATTATTACAGTCATTCATTATATCAAATATAAGCTAATAATTCTTATATATTAGGCTTTCATATCTAAACGAAAATATATGTATTTAGGATTTTTATACATTATATATTATATTTATCTCGCAATTCATTATCATCTATATATTCAAAGCCTTCTAAAAAATTATGATAATAATCTCCCGTAACAATAATAGCATCATTGCAACAAATCAATATATCTAATAAAATGGGGTTATTTAAGGGTCTTGAAATATAATCTTTTCCTGATGTATTTGCATTATTATCATAATATATATTATAATCCTTTATGAGTATTACGTGGCTATATCTAAAGTTAGAATACAAGTAATTATTTATAGTATAAAAACAGTTTTTATATAAGATATTATAATAATCCAAATATGCAAAATAATTTATTTCTAAACCATCTATTTTACTCTTGACCCTATCTAATTTATTCTCAATCCTGTGTATATCTCTCTCATATAAATCCACAACATAATTCATCACAATTTCCATTAAATCGCGAGTCAATAGATCTAAATAATTTTTCATATTATGTTATAATAGCTAAATAATATTATATATTCTTTATTCTTTATCATAGAATAATAATGAATTTGGTATAATAGCTTGAATTTATTGAATAACACACTAATAAATGCACTTTTCCGCAAATTATAATCCATAATCCCATGATAGCACAAGAATTCCAATATGTATTCTTTGTTATAACAAGACGCCTTCTGCGTATAAACTCAGTAAAAACTATAATGTGGCTGAAATAACCGAATGTTAAGATTACTATAGCGGATGCAAAGTTTTTCTCTTCGAGAACTAACAATAGATGTCCCCACCAATACCCTATATATCTAAATAAAATGTGGAATATGAGTTGGTAGTCATACTTTTTAATTTTGAAACACATATCTCCGAGTGTAAAAAGTGTAGTCATTGAGAATAGCAATGGTATACACATATTCGCCGATAGTACACTATGGCTTTCTGGATACGATGTAGTGATTATCATACATATTATATAATTTATTGCACATAACTTGTCTAATCTATGAAATAATGATCCGCTTCTTGCGTCAGACCAAAAAATAAGCGAAGAAAGACACGAACATGCTAATATAACAATTAGAGATTTCTGACCTATCCCAATTTCATACTGGATCCACTTAAATATACCATGTGTTAGAGGTATTATCATCCATAGCGATGTTATACCAAGTATTAGCTTATTTTTTTTAGGTAAATTGCTAACATCTGTTCTACCTACAGGAGTCATAATTATACAATTATATCAATTATAATTTATATACAATATATAAATAGATACTTATACGGATATTTATACGGATACTAAGATACTTGATTTATATATAGGAGTCTTCAATAATTTCTAGAATCGCTTTAAGATAGTATTTTGGAAATATTTTAGGATATCTGGGGTCAGTCATTATAATGTTCTTAAATTCGTCTAGTGAGAATAATAATGTGTTAAATCTTGAAGGCAATTCATTATATGTAATTGAGGAGTTATGCAAAGCCTTAAGAAGGATAGAGATATATATAAATATATTAGTATTATATACCACATATTTATACGTTGATTTATAAATACCTTGGCGCTTAGATTGTAAGTCTAGAATTTTACAGCATAGCGTTATAACGTCGAATATATTATTTTGCAAGCTAACATTGTCTATAGGATATAGCGCTATATGCTTAGCTATTTTGCGAAATATCTCTATAACATTCCTATGCTTCATATATTGGGAATTATATAGCAATGCTATTAAATACTCTATACATATCCCGCATTTATTCATAATAATGCTATTAATATGATGTGATATAGAATGATATCTATTGTGATACCAGTCACAATCTAATGTATTATCAATATCTTTACATTTATTAAAGCCATATTTATCTAATACATCGGATTTTATAACACTAATTCTATTATTATAATATTTATTGATATCCTCGGGTTTGGCATATTTTTTATAATTTTCTGTAAATAGCATATTGAACTTTACTGATACCGCTTTAAGCTTGTTATATTCAATAATATGCACATTACTCATATGATTCGCAACATATTCAAATATATCATCACAAATAACCACAGCGCACATTCTAATATTCCTACGAGTAACGATGAGTAACGATGAGTAACGATGAGTAACGATGAGTAACGATCAGTGGCGCAATGTGTAACCTTGCTATATTATATATGCTAATTTATCATTTTTTTAATTATTATATATAATCTAGTGTATTTCATGAATCTTCGTCGTAATATAGTTGAATTATTTCAATACATTTATTAGTTGCATTATTAATCCAATAATTGATATTCTCATATAAATTTTCTAGCCTTTCTTCCCACTCTTTTTGCTTATATTTTTTAACGAACATAAACCTTTACTATTTATTTCCCACGGTGATGATATTTTTTTACAATGAATTAAATAATCATCTGGATTAAATCTAATAAATATTATATTACGATGGTTAACATCTGTAGATAATTCCATTAATCTTTTATTTTCACAACTACAATCATAATCTCTATGTTGATTTTCATCAATTTCAACAATAATTAATTGAAAACCTAAATCAATAAATATATCTGGTCTTCTTCTTGAACAGCCACCTATCACTGTTTTATCAGTTGAAATAGTAATATCACTAAATCGCTCCTTCACAAAACAAGCTACTGCAGTTTCTTTTGTTTTATAATTTCTTGAATTAGGTTTATCAGGATATAAATTAACATAACAATATGCGCAATACCCTTCATATTTGTTAATTGGCCTTGTATAACACCATTCCGATATACACTTAGGACTTACAATATTTATCATTCCTTCTTTCTTGCAAGATCCACAATAGGTTGCTTTTTTATCATCAGGTAATCCAAAACTAGAATGTTTTATTTTACACTCAATACATTTAGGATGTCTCAAATCTACCATTCCTTCTTTCTTGCAAGATCCGCAATAAGTTGCTTTTTTATCATCGAGTAATCCAAAACTAGCTCTTGTATTTTTACATTCTGTACACAATAGAGTCATTGTAATAATATAAAAGGTTAATATATGATTATATCATTTTTTCTGGGTTTAAAAACGAGTACATAATTTATTTTTCTTTGAACTTTTAAAAACTTTTTGAAATTTCCAAAACTTTTTCAATTATGTACTCGTTTTTCATTCTATATATATGGAGTTCTTATATTTTTATAAAATGATAAATCTATACTATCAGTCTGTTCGTTTAAAATGTAATTTATAGGACACCCAATGTTTTCTAAGCCCTTTTTAATAAAATAGCTGTTGGACTTAATAATTTTAGAAAATTCAGAAAGATAATTATATGGAAATAGGTAGAAATTATCGCATATATAATCAGGGTCATCAGAGATACTTACAATATTAAACTTATCAAGCTGAACGTTGCTGTTTGCAAAATCCCTTTTAAACAATAGATCAAAGCGAGTTATTATTATTAAATCATATTCTCTTCCTTCAGTTAGACATAGATTTACAACATCATCTATTTTAATATTCTTAGACAGTTGTATATCTTCGTCATCTTCTATAAAATTGCATTTTACCGGCTTATATTTATTTAATAAATCATCTCTGTATTTCTCTGGTAAGACATTAGTACTAATATAGACATCTATATCATAACCCGTATTTTTAAAGTATTCAAAAATATATATCTGGTAATTTTCGTAACTATTGTTGTAATCTACTGAATATAATGTGCCATATTGCCAATGTCTATTTATTTCTAATGAAATTCCCGATAATAATAATGCCAATTTCATAATTAAATATTAATTTGCATTAATTTCTTATATTATTTGATAGAAATATATATCTAATAATATTAGATATAATAATGAATAAAAATAAAGATTGTCCTTCAGGCAAAGAGCTTAATCCTAAGACGGGAAGATGTATCAATAGGTGCAAGGATGGTGAAGTAAGAAATCTCGATACTGGACGCTGTATAAAGATTAAATTAAAACTAAAATCTAAAGATTGTCCCTCGGGCAAAGAGCTTAACCCTAAGACAGGTAGATGTATCAATAAATGCAAGGATGGCGAAGTAAGAAATCTCGATACTGGACGCTGTATAAAGATTAAATTAAAACTAAAATCTAAAGATTGTCCCTCAGGCAAAGAGCTTAACCCTAAGACAGGTAGATGTATCAATAAATGCAAGGATGGCGAAGTAAGAAATATAAATACCGGTAAATGCATTAAGATAAGAATAAAGAAGGATAGCGATAAAATATCAATCAATAAAATGATATCAGATTTAGAATTACCTCCAGAATCTTCAAAATCATCGTCATCTATTTACATAGATAGTCCTATACTGACTAATCAATACACTCTATATAACAGAATGAAACTTTATAAAAAAGCCAAGTATTCTTTAAATAAAATTAGTAATAAAGAGTGTCTTAAAAATATTAAGATAAATGGCCGGAAGTTAATGACTCTTTCTAACAAACTATTCTTAGATAAAAGAATTGGCTCTAAGAGTGTCTATGGAGCTATTTATTTATCGAGTATTCGTAATATCCCAGATCTATTATTAGTATCAAAGGTTAATAGTAGAAACAAAAGCAATTTAAAAGAAGTAAGTATCATGAATGATTTAACAGATAATTTACTATTAACATATAAATCTAAACATTTCCCTCTTATCTATAGTAGCCATGTATGCAATAAAAAATCGGAAGTCAATCGCGCATCTCTTGTAAGTGTAAACGAGCTATGTAATGGTGACTTGAAAATGTTATTAGAAGATAAATCCAACTATCCTTTTAGTGAAAAGACCCTATATAATATGCTGTTTCAAATATTTATATCAATAGCCACATACCAAGAATATTCTAAGAATATTCACAACGATTGCCATTATGGAAATATATTATATCAAACAAATACTGAAAAAGGCTACTATAAATATACTTATAATCACCCTTATAATACAATTAATTTCTATTTAGAATCGTGTCCTTATAATATGATGTTATACGATTTTGGATTAGCACAACAACCTTATTGGTTCGAAAATAACGCGTTTTATAAAGATTTTTACAGAATAATACATGCTTTTATACCTGAAAAATACGGAGGATGGAATTTATATCTTCAAAAATCAAAGTTTGTCAATAATATGATTATGATAAAAAATACTATTCGTAAAATGTTAGAAGAAAAAAGACCATATTCTTTTAATACAATATTGTTCGTATTGTTGCCCTATATGAAAGATATCTGTAAAACTAACAAAGACCCCAATGATGTAATATTAAACACCAAATCGTTCGTAATAGGCTAATTTTTATGTTATTGCATCTCCTAAAACACCGATACCCGATACTGCTGCTACTGGTTTATAAAGTATTGATAGTATACTCCAGAATAATGCAATAGCTATTGTAATAAACCCTATAACTATCATTGAAACGCCAATATAATAATAACTATTGTCTACAGTAAAATCGTCAGGATTCGCCGGATCATAACTAACATTTACTGGTTGATTATCATTTACAATGCGATTTGTTTGATACCCCTTTTTATATTCAACTCCTTTAACCATATATACAATATCTGCTGTACAATTAACAATTGTTTTCTTGTTTTTATTGATGTCTTCTATGATTTCATTCTCGCACTTGACGTTTGTATATTTTCCTATAACATTCTTGGTCTTATTTGAGTTACTATTTTTAAGCCAGAACCCTATATATATGATAAATGCACAAATTATAATTATAATAATTGTAAAAAATATATTGTAAATTATACCTATAGTCGCCGTAGTATCATAAATAGGCTTAAGAACGTCTTTATTCGAATCCAAATCCTTCAATACGGTACCTACAAAACCTTGTTGGTATGCTGAAGGCATGCCTTCCTGCATATTTATGTTTCCGCCTTTTTTTCTCATAATTTATATATTATCTCTAATATATTAAAAATATTTATTATATATTAGATAATGGCTTTAGAATCTTTAGATAATATATCAGTATTTAGCATAGTTATAATCGGTCTATACTTAACAATAGCATGTGCGATGGTACCTTTTACAGTTATGGGTGAAAAAGTGCGAAACACTATTATAGCAAATCCGTATTTTCAACATATATTAACTTTTTCGTTGATATTCTTTTTAATTGTTTTATTGAATAAAATTCCGCCTTCAATTCCGCTACAAGGATTACAATCTATTATAAATAGCCCCAGAGGCGAATTATTGAATTTATTCGGAATTTCAATATTAATGTATGCGCTATTTATTATGTCTTCGCGGGCATCTCTAATGTTTACGTCAGTAATACTATTACTACTTGTTGTATTATTCATATTAAATACAATGGCTTCTAAGAAAAAAGAAGAAAACAACGAAGAAGAGTATAAAAAATACAAGTTATCTCAGAATATACTATTTATATTAATAATAATTTTATGTACTACTGGTTCCATCATATATATCACAGATAAGTACAACACTTATGGTGATAAATTTGGCTTGCTACCATTTATATTTGAAAACTCCAAATTTAACAGAGAAAACTCTAAAACTGTAATAAAAACTGTTTTTACAAAAACCTCTAAGAAAACTCGATAATAATAAAAAATATCTTAATATATTAGATATTATATATTAGATATTATATACGAATATGGCATTAGAAGCATTGGATAACATAGCTGAATTGGGTGTTCCTTTATTCGCGTTATATCTTTTGATTTTCTGTAATTTTTCTAAAGAAACATTGGGTTGCAAGTTGCAATATGCATTAAATGAAAATATGTATTTCAAACATTTGATGACCTTTTTACTATTGTTCTTTTTAGTTATACTAACTGATCCTAAAAATGCCGACAAAGATCTATTAACATCTTTCGGCTTCACATTACTGACTTATATTATATTTATCATAACGACAAGAACATCTTTCATATTTATGATAGTAATAATAATAATATTGTTAATTTCATATATATTAAATTCAATAGCCAAAAAGAAAAAAGAGGAAAATAAGGAAGAAGAATTTAGAAAATATAAATTGGTCCAGAACATATTATTTATAGTTATAATAATCCTTGGTTCTACAGGCTTTATTATATATGCTATAGAAAAATATAGAGAGTATGGTAAGGAATTCTCTATAGTTAAATTTATATTAGGAAATCCATTGTGCAAAAATTATACATCTGAAAGTGCAAAAGTTTTTTAATGTTAAAAAAATAAAAATTGATTTTACCGGATATGATAAATAATAAGTTATCCGGTAAAGATACAGATATTATGAAAATATTTTAGTTAGCAATGGCATTTATACATTAGAAGGCTATTGGCCAAGAACTTTTACCAAAGGGAATCGCTGTGTAGTAAATGTGAAAATAGCTTCATAATATCTGCATCAAATTACGCATTTTTTTTTACTTTATTATTTCTGTTTATTTTTTTTATATTCAGCAACAGATGTAAACATACCCTTGCTTTTTACATATTCTTTGTTGGAACCCTTTGTTTTATATATAACTCTTTCTTTTCCTAAAATCTCTTTTTTTCCTACTTTTTTATATACATTTTTACTATATTTTCCTCCCATTTTACCTTTTGCTCCTCTGGGAGATCCTGTCTTTGCCGGTCCTGTCTTTGCTGATCCTGTCTTTGCTGATCCTGTGTTTGCTGGCTTAGTAGAAAGGACAAGCGGGAGTTGTACGCGTTGTTGGTGAGGCCCTTCAGATCGATTGTAATTCGATTTTTGTAATTCTATTGCTTGTTTTGCTTGTTCTACAAGCATCATTTGAAAAGCTTCGTCGCGACCATACAGTTTTTCATTATTTTGGAATGTTATAAGTTCTTCTCCTCTTAATAAATTATTCGGATTTGCACCATTAAACGGTCCTGACGGATAGTGTTCGAGTCCTCCGTCAAAATAAGTTAATGGTTGTCTCTCCGGACCTTTGGGAACCCGAGCCATATTTATTCACCTTCTATTTTATTACTATATTTTTTTATAGATTTGATATATATAATTATTATTTGTAAAAAAATCTCGTTAAATTATATATATATCATCAATGGTGCATATTATATGATATATAATACAAATATATAAGAATATATTAAGATATATAATAAATATCAATATAATTCGTGTTAATGTTTAGATTTACGTTCAGGTCTATGCTATTGCTCGCAGTATTCTGTGCTACTAATTGCGATTGCTTTGTTGCTGTTACTAATATCCCAAATATTAAATTGCGTACTTTGAGAAATGTATGTATGGCTAAAGAGGATAATTTTAATGATATTGATATAGATAGATCTGGAAAGTTGGATAGTAAAGAATTGGATATTTTTTACGGAAAAATGAATTATATGGATATCGCAGATCTTAATAGTGACGAGGAGTTAGATTATCTTGAATTTGAAAGATTGAAAAATATTAAGAAATTTGGTATTAAAAATGGCGGAAATCTGTTTGTTAGAAATGCTGTAAGACTCGGTCTCTTGAATGAAAATTCTATTTTGGCCGAAGGAGAAGCATCTATTACTTTGGGAAACAAGGGATTTGATCCGCTAAATTGTTCTACTGATATTATCACATTGAAAAAATACAGAGAATCCGAAATTAAACATGGGCGTCTCGCAATGCTTGCAACTGTAGGATGGCCATTGTCTGAATTGTATAATCCTTATTTATCTGATATTTCTAATTCTGCTAATTTGCTTTCTATAAATGGCAAGACCCCTTCTTTGTTAAATGGAGGACTTGATAAAGTTAACCCAGTGTTCTTTATGACCCTTATTGTATTCACAACTACACTTGAACTTGCAGCTATTAGTAAAAAATATGATAAGAACAGTATTGCAGGAGATTTGGGTTTCGATCCTCTGAATTTTTATAGAGACAAGGATGTTGTTACTAAAACTAAGTTGGAACTTAAAGAACTTAATAACGGCAGATTGGCGATGCTTGCTATTACCTATTTTGCACTTAGAGAGTTTATAACGGATACTCCGATAGTTAAAAGTGCGCCATTTTTCTTCAATAGTTTTCTTTGAGTATTATAAATGGATAACAAAATAAATTATTATAAGATAATAGATGGTCTAAATTTCGATGCTGGATTATTAAATATGGCCGATGAATTGATAAAAGGGCAGGGTGACGGACGAATTTCGATCGATGATTCTAATAAATTATTATTGAAAATATTTGACGGAGGCACAATTACTAAAGTAGAATGCAGAACTATATTATATATATTGAAAAATTACAAATTAACGCACGAGGCTTCACAAAACTTCTTAGATAAACTTATTAAATACGATTGATATATATTGAAAAATTGATAATTAGGACTTAACTTGGAATTATGCCTGTAGACATTAGAGATATCCCATTTACTCTATCATATGATAAAGTATACACAAAAAAAAGATTAATAGATCTAAAAAAATTTCCTAAAAAAAGAGATACAAGTGCTCTCGCTTTAATAGCAAAATATTTACATAGTAACTAATTTTTTACCGAAATATCGTATGTAAATATTTCAGATCATAATATAAGAATGTGAAAAATATAATACTTGTAAAATAAGAAATATATAGAGAAGTAAATAAATTCTTAACATACATATAGTAAATTTGTAAGGAATATACGGTATAGTAAAATCCAAGATCGCGCTTAAGAATACAAACATTGCAGTTATCGGGAACCCTGTTTATTTTACGAAAATAATAAATAGCCGAGCATCCAAATAGAAAAATATTATAATGCGTTATCTTAGAAATGTAAAATAATAAGAATAAAAAGGATATATTGTTAAATCCTATGTAATACTCTATGTCGTGAATTATTTTTGCATTTAGGCGTATCGAAGAATTATTGTAATACGCCGATAACAGACCAAGAACTTTTCCGAAATAATATGCGCTCCGAGGATATATGCAATAATGTATCTTCAATACTACTTGCAAATTACTATTACTATACTTATTATACATATAATGGCTTTCGCGATGATAATCAAATGCTAAAACATCCCCTTTTTTTACAATATTATCTTGGGGCATCATGGTAAATCTTGTAACTACATTGCAATTATCATCTAAACCTATGATAATACAATAACAAGATGCAAAAGGGAATAGATAATAAGGGCCATCTATACTTCTCGTGCTGCTTTTATCATTATTTACATATGGAGGAGTTAAGTATATCTCGTTCATATCATTGATAATATCTATATAATAATTTTTTCCAAAATTATCTTGAAACATTTTTATTATATTTTTATTTGTTGCAATAGTGTAATATAACAGTGAAATATCTGCAGGAAGCATATCGTACCTCCAACTGGTACAGCGAGAAAAACGAGTATAATAAGCAAAACTATGTGAAATAGCCCATTCTCTTATTTTATCTAAATCAGAATGCTCTGGCAATTTGCACTTATATATTCTATATTGTTGATTTTGCCATGGAAAATAATATAACATATTATAATATAAAGCAATATTTTTCTAAATTATACCTTTGCAATAACAGATGAAATATGTCCAATAAATGTAAAAATTTGACTTAAGGCCATACAATATTATATATAACAATCTAACCATCAAGCAATTTGTAAAAGATTCGTAGAAGCTTGTAAGCGCAAAATGAGTAAATTTATCAATACATTTACAAAAGTCCATATGGATCCTATGGAGTCGGATAACACAAATACCGAAGAGTATTATTCATCTTATATTCCAGATGAAGTAAATAAGATTATTACAGAAAAGATGTATTATATTGTTAGACACGATTATAATAAGAAGGTATACAAGACTCCAGATGAGTGTGATGCAATGTTAAAGGATTTATCTACAAAGATAAAATACAGAAACTATGATATTATTCTAAGCAAATTACTAAAACAATATGAGATATATTGTTTCGAATTTTATATGTGCTATAATTTAGATATTGTATCTATTATGTTTAGAGTATTAACAAAAGAATATTACAAATTCATTAAATACTATATGAAACATGATGTAGCTAAGCACGAATATGATACTGAGTCTGACGAAACTATATTAAATAAAATGATTTCATATAAAAAAAAAGAAGAACGTAAAAAATACAAGAATCTCACAATAACAATTCCAGTCTATATACCACCTTATAGATATAATACGAGACCAAAAGTATAATTCATATAAATCAATAATTGGTATATTTATTTAATTGCTCAATTATCTCATTACTTCTATCTATAATATTTTTTTCTTCAAAACTATCATAATTTTGAGATATATTTCGCGTAAGCATACAATTACTTTTACTATACGATTGTTTTTTGTTCGCATATGGTTTAGAACCCAGAGCACTGTTGCCTTTATGGCCATTTTCGCTGTTTTTACCTTCATATAAAGTTAAATTGCCAATACAATCCATAAGATGCTGATTTGATAATTTTGTTTTATCTTTCTGGCAAAATACATGTTCGAGAGTATAGTCGAGTGGAACAATATGCTTATCTGTATTTATACAGGTTTCTAAGAACATGAGTAAGTGCGTAGCATTTGTTGATTTGAAATTCATATCTTTCATTGAATTACAATAATTTTCATCATTTATAGATATATGTTTATTATTCTTTAGACACACCTCTATCTCTTTATAATAATCGGTATCCTTATTTTTCAGAAAATTATTTGTTATTCTAATAAATTCGTTTGAATAACAAAGATTATTGAAATTTCTATTTTTAAATTGAAGATTTCTGAAATAAAATTTAGTCATTAGTTTAATTAAATCCGCATTTATATTATTAGTCTTATAGAATATTGGTAACAAACACCACATATATGCTTCCCAACTTAAACATATTCTCTGAGTATTATTAAGCAATCTGCCAAATCTATCTTTACTTATCTTATCAATAATTTCAAACAGTCTCTCTACAATCATAAAGAATATATTTATCTCATTGTAAGTATTACTATCTTCAATAATTTTTTTATATGATTCTTCGTGATTTATTGTCCTTTGGAATTTATTATTATATAATTGAATAGCTACATCGAATATTTTTGCACCAAAATTCTTAATAATCTTATGTTCTTTATGTTTCAGTTCCTCCCATCTTTCATATATTTCCACCTTCTTATCGTCAGGAATATTTACAATGATTGGATTTTTAATTATATCCAAGGTTTCTACAGATTTACCTCTATTATTTTCCCAATCAAATATCCTACTAACATATTCAGGATCGTTACAGTCGTAATATTGTACATCAATATCATTTATAATGAATTTATATAAGTTTATTAAGTCTTGTTCATCGTATTTTTTTAGAGAAATAAACTTGTATATTTCATTAAAAGCAGAATATAATTTACTATTTTGTTCAGGAATACAATAATCATGATGTTTTGTTATGTGTCTAATAAAATCACTTTTGCGCGAGATCTTAACTTTACAAGTACATACATATTCTTCTTCTTCATCAATGGACTCAATATCATCTAAATTATCTATAAACTTTACCCATGGGACAATTATATTATTTAATATTTTTACCAAACTTTCCATATCATAAGGATTGATACAATATATTTTTGGTATTTTAGCAACCTTAAACCTCTCCTTTATTATAGTTTGCTCAGGTGTTAAATTTTCAATTTCAGTATCTATAGTCAATAATGCAGCAATTTTATCTTTTAATTTATTTGATAAATAACCAATAACATGAAGAATTAGGATTGTAGTTAAAATTCTTTGTTGCCCATCGTATATATTGTTTCCATTGTTATAATTTAGATTTATAATAGAACCCATCTTTTCAACATACTTATTTTCTTCAAAAATTTTGAATATATCTACTACGAATTTATTGATCTCTTTTAATTCCCACGAATATTCGCGTTGGTTCATTGGAATTTTTAGATTTTTTTGAAGTATAGTATTCCATGTTTCTTGATTTGTAGTATACGGTTTAATACGCGACATTCTTACAATCTTATAAAGAGCAATATAATCATTTTTTTTATTTTATTAGAAATTAGAAAAAAGATATGGATTATGATACTATATGTTTCTTAGAAAAATGCTCGATACTCTCAATTATGTTATTGTAGTCACTGTCTGATTTATCTGTTAAATCTATATACGAGAGCCCGTAATCTATTATTTTTATTACCCATTCATTATTCTCTTTTTTTAACATAACATTAGATTCGCAATACAAATCATAGTGTATTACTCCAATACCATTTAAGATATTCGTTGCTTCTCGTATCTGTTTGATAATTTTATTAAAATTACTTTGCGACAACTTATTAATATAGTATCGCAAAGGATTCTTTCCGGAATACTCGAATATCATTAAATTATATTCGGCGTTCGTAGTCTTGTCTCTTACTAATACTAACAAATTATCAGGAAGCCTTATATTTTCATATATATGAAGTAACTTTGTGTGATATTTACAATCTTTTATATTATCATTTATATAATTGTTAATATCTCTCTCCTTTATAAAATCAGATTGCATATCTGTGCGAATAAGTTTGCCAAAATACTCGGTATTCATTTGTTCAAAACTAAAACAAATAATACTGTCTTTTTTCCTTTTTATTACTCTGATTGCTCTGATATCATAGTAATCCATAATAGATATTTTTTTATTAATTAACCCTATCAATTTTTATATAGATTTGTATTTTTTACTTTTTACAATACTACCTTTAGATTTTTTACCTAAAGTTAGAGATTTATACAGAGATTTTAACGAGGGTATTTGTGAAGTAGACAGAGAACGAGGCATACGCGGCATACGCGGAGAGCGAGGAGAGCGAGGAGAGCTCTTAGATGTCTTTGAATATTTCATAATAAAATAACATCTAATAAGTTGAATATACAATACACATGATTTTAAAAGTTTATTAAACTCTGTAATATTTTCACTCATTCGTAATAATTTAATAAGTTTCCCAGAAGTATAATTAAAAAATATGGGTTCACCTTCATCTATTATGGGGTAATTAAAGTTATCATTGTTTATTGTACATATAATCTCAAATTTGTTTTTATTTTTTAAGATATATTTTAAAGACTTATTGCTCGACCCAGAGTTACTCAAAGTCTTAGGTAAACACACGACCATCTTCTTAATGGCCAATAAAGCAATTATATAAAGTACCATATGATCCTTATTTTTTATATAGATATGGTCTTCGTAAATTGCAGTTTCATTGCTATTATAAATTATATAGAACAAATCGTACTTATTAATATTTGTGTCTTTTTTTAAAAATGCAATAATTCCCTTGATATCTTCGGTATTATCTACGACAAAATCGTTTTTCTCACTATAGCCACTTTTGTAACTTCTAATATAATATGGGATAATGCTTTCGCCATCTTTATATTTTCCCAACGATGCATCTTCCGAAGACATATATTGTAAATATTTATTCCATTCTCTTGCCTGTTTATTTGTATCAAAAACTATGAACTCGTATAATACCCCACCTTCCGAATGGCAATCTAATTGATTTTCAACCAATTCCGCATAATGAGGCGGTTGCCTATCATCAGCTGCTCCTTGGTCTCTCGCAGATTCTTCGCTTGTTAAACAAGCAGGGTGTTCAAACAGAATATAATTACGAGAGTAATGTTTTTTATTAAGATAATCATCACGTTTATCCAGAGGCTCGTAAGCATCGGTGAGCCATAAATACTCTATAGGTAATTGCAGAATATTCATAGTTAGATAAAGTTGCTTCGAGTTAATTAACATACTTAATATTCGGTCATCTGCTTTTCCTTGAAATTTCTGCATAAAAGACCATTTTGCCCACATATTAAGTAATTCTCTTCCATTATCATTATTGCAAAAATACATAATACCTCCAGAAGTTTCAAATGTAAATGGGTCGAAACACGGTTTAGTTTTATAGTGGATATTTGATCGAGGGTCTATATTCCACCCACGACCCATATAGTCGACATTGTACATATCAAAAATATGCGGGTATTTATTAACAGTCATATCGCCATCAATATATACAACTGATATATCTTCTCTCCCAATATCTCTTAATGTATCAAGAACCTTTCTGATAAATAGAGGTTTTGCATTGATAGCAAGTTGATATCCGCCCGGAACAGCAAATTCGGGATATTCCTGTGCAAAGTAATTGCATTTTTTACTTTTACAGTTTTTTTCCCATGTATCAATCATTTTCTCAAATAATACAGGTTCTCTAATAAGCTTCTGGCCATCTTTGAGCTGCCAATTATAGTCCAAGTAATTAAGTTCTTTACAAGGACTTTGTGTATTTCTATTAATATTTCCTTTTCCCCACCAATAAGTTATGATAATAAATTTAGAATCGTCGTTTACAAAATTCGCATCAGTAATATTTAACTTCTTATTATCTATGATATTCTTGACTCTCTCTATTAAATCTCTTTGCGTAGATCTTTTCGGAGATGTGCTCATTTGTATTATCCTAATAAGATAAAATATTTTAATTGATATAATGATATTAGGATATAATAAAAATTGATTTAAGCATATCTATTAGAAAATACAAAGCGGCGAAGCAGCGAAGATGGATTATATCAATGCGTTAGAATATGCATTTATTGTATTGCAGTTCATATTTTTATCTATTATCATATGGACATCAGTAGTCACAATAATATATTGACTGGCTCATAATATATTATTGTAAAAAATGATTTATATCTTATGACAAAGTAAAACAACTACTAATTCTAATATAATATTTATGCGGTTTCCTATTCTTCAACAATTAACAATTTCTTTTTAGGTTTTACTATTCTCAACTTTTTTACCTTTGGTTTTACTTCAATTTCTATCACTTCGTTTTCTACGTCGTCTTCCTCAACAACTTCATTATAAGACGGGTTTTTTATTTGGTTGATTTCTTGACGTGTTAATCCTATTAATTTGTAAAACTCGTCTTCTGATATATCGGCAATTCCTAACTTACGAATGTCTGGAAGATATTTGAATGCTTCACTATCTAAAAACGATTGTCCGTATTTAAGATAATCACTAATAACTACACTAATATTAAAATCCATTATTTTTTTTATCAACTCTAAATTGTCGCCCAAAATGTAAAACTTGTGATTTCCAGTCAAACTCATTTTTCCTTCATCAATAAATGCCCCCTTAAATCCTCGTTTATTAGCAATAATAAGTTTGCATTTATTTGCGTCTGGATGTTGTTCTGTTGCTTTTTTTACCAATATACCTTCTTTTAAGGTATATGTATCAATCGCCCACATATCTTCTAATGTATATTCAGTTGGTATTTTTGCCTTTGTTCCAGATGATTTTATGGTTTTTGTTTTGTATTCCAAACTACAGTTATGTTTTTCTATAAACTGAATGAGTTTATCAAATATACTATGGAATGCTAATGGAATGGAATAATTTTTATTGAGATATTCAAATGATATTGTTGTAAGTTTTTTGCGTTTGATTTCGCTAATAATCTCTGTCTTTTTATTTTGTGTATTAAGAGTTTTTTGTAATACATACAACGAAATAGGAATATCAGCATTAATCTCTCCCTTTGATTGCGAATCATCCCACAATTTCAACCAAACAATATGTTTCTCCAACATCTCGTTATGTAGCGAATGACTTTTCTTCAACCAACTTAACGGATTAATGAATGCTAAAAACCCATGTGGTTTCAACCATTCAAACGATTTTTCAATAAACTTGGTCCATATGGTTTCATTTTTTTCTCCCAACTGCTTTCCAGTATGAGAACGAATACCTCCCTTGTTGTATGGAGGATTTCCTAAAATCACATCAAAACTATTGAGTTCTAATCCCCAGACACTTAATATATCAAGTTCTAATGTATCTCCTTCGTAAAGGTTTAACTTGTACTGATTACTCATATTGAATATTTGATGACTAATAAACACATTTTTCTTATTTAATTCGCTCATATACAACATATTTTCTATTATATGTTTCTTGCGGTCTTCATCATTTGGAATTTGAGTTTTTAATCCTTCCATCAGTTTCAAATAAACTGCTACTGGAAAATTACCCATACCAGAAGCTGGGTCAAACCATTTGAAACTTGGTTCATTAAATATAGTTCTTCCATGTTCCTTAATATAATGTTTATCTAAATTATCTAACATTTCAAATACTAAGCACATAGGAGTAAATACTTCGCCATTTTCTTGCTTCTCTTTTTGCTTTGGTTTCAAACAACTATCAATTAGTTCCAACAACTCTTTTGGTTTATCTATTAAACTTTGTAAAGACATCTTAAATTGTATTGATATATTATATATACAGGAGTTTTTTCTAATATATTTTCCTACAATTGCTTCAATCAATTTTATAATATCTGGTTTATTCCACCAGATAAACGACTGGTCTTGAAATACACTCAATAATGCTGGGCTGGTCTTAATCGTATTTAACATTTCTAAAATATCTTTGTGTTCAGTATTCATAGTCAAAATACAAATCAACGGAATGATAAATGGTAATACATCTTTGGTAATAGAAATATCAATATCTTTATTATCTTCTGTATTTTCTGCATCTTTCACTTCAATAGCCCCTTCATCTTGTTTTATTGTTTCTTTTCCAGTTGGTAATGCTTCTTCGCTTTCTTCGTCAAACTGAATTTTTACATTTACTTTCTTATCACCAATAGAACTGGTAAAATACTGGTTCATCATTTTTTGGTCTTTTGTATCCATATCAATAATGCTCTCTTCAATTTTTTTCAGCAATATTTTTAAGTTATGTATAGGGTCTACTTTCCAAATATGTAAGAGTTTTTCAACTAATTTTGTCTTGTTCTCTTTTCCTTGAAATAAATCACTATTAATATTTATCAAATTATTTTCTACCAGATATGTTATTTTCTGCTCTACATTCAAATCTTTTTTATACACATTATAATCCAAGCAAGTATTTAGAACTCTGGAAATATTCAAATCAACAACAAACCCCATTTTTTTTATTCCATTATTTATTTTATCATTATCACTATTATTGATACTTTCAGTCATACAACGATACATCATTTGGATAATCTTATCACTTGAAACAATATCATTAAACAGAAATACTACATCTACAAATTGTAATGTAATTCCCAAAGTTAATTGATTTCCTGCTAATAAAATCAACCCATCTTTCCCTTCTTCTTTTGCTTTCAATTCCCAATTTTTTATTTCTTCTTTGATGTCTTTCAATTTATACTTTTTTTTAGAATTCACAATTTTTATTTCATAATTTTTAAGGATACTATTTTTTTCCATTCTATCTTTCAAATGTTCGCTTACTTTATTAATCGTCATATTTATTCCAAAAGGTAAAAACCATAATTGACTTGTAAAATCTCCATTATTCAATCGTGTTCTGCTATTCTTTTCAATAGCAATTCGTTTTATTCTTCCAAACATAGATAAATCTTTTTTAGGGTAATCTTGTTCCTTATTGCTTCCAGTAATATATCTCAATATCGTATCAACTTCATTTGGAAAATTTCCACTTAAAAGTGTTCCATTTGAAAATCCATATGAAGTATCTTTAATTTGTTCTTTTATTACTTCAAACCTTTTTCTATCCATCATATTTGTAAGAATATGTAAATCAGGCATTTTATCATAAATTTGTAATATTTGTCCTTTATTTTCTTCGGTTAAGAACAACAATACATCATCTCCATGTTTTTTTAATAGCCCTTGAATATCTCTTTTTTTACATAATTGTTCGTCTTCAATATCCCAATAAAACTGATTATCTAATGGAATATTCCACTCACTTAAAGGTTTCGCATATGTAGCGGTTAAATATAATTTTATAGTTTTTGAAGATGAGTACGATTGTAAAATATTTTTAGACATTAATGTTGTTCCGTGAAAATGGTTTTCATCAAACACGATAAAATCTAAATTGAGTTGTTGTATTGATACTATTTTTTTTTCACATACATAATCATCTAATAATTGTTTGCTTACGATAATAATATTATTTCCTCGAAGAACCATCGTTTCAATATCAGTTCCTTTTTTAATTTCAACAATATTTATTCCATTAAAATCTATAAACTTATGAAATAAATCATCTGTGAATTGAGATAATGTTTCTGTTGGTGCAGGTGTAATAATCAATCCATTTAATGATAAATATTTTTTATGGTATTTAATAAACAAGCAGCCAACACAATAGGTTTTTCCAGACCTCGCTTTTGCTCCTAATAATAATTCTTTTTCTCCTTCATCAATTCTTTCCATTTGTTTATAAGTAATTAACTCTTGATGAAATCGTGGTAATAATGGGACCTTTCTATTATAAAATTTTGAATTTACTTCTCCAATTGTAATGTCTTGTATAGATTGTTTGAGATTTTGAAAATATATTTCTAAATCTTCCAAATCTAAAATATGATGAATATTTTCTTTGATATAATTGTTTGTGGCTTGACTTGAAGTGATTATATTCATTACTTTTTGTTTATTATTCACGACAAGATAAATATCACATTCTTTGTATTTATGCGAGTGTTGTTTTACAATTGCTAAAATTTTCTCAACATCGTAATTATCAATAGATTTTTTACTATCATCTAAGTAAAACTTGGAAGACATAAAAACCCATTTCCCATTATTTTTATTTTGTAAAGTAATATCACTTGAACCTCCTTTACCTTTGCTAAATACAGATATATCTCGTAAGTAAATTTCTAAATCCTCCACTTTTTTTTTAATTTACAAGTATTAATATTTCCTTCATAATGGTCGTAAATATCATTTGGTAAGATGGGATAAAATCCAAATTTAATGATAATATCCCATACTTTTTCAAATACATTACCTCTTTTAGATTGCGTTTCTGCCTTTGTTTTACCAATTACAGATTGTAAAAGTTCATCAAAAGTAGAAACTTGTTGTATGCGTTCAAATAATTCAATTCCGTTCATTCTTGATTATAGTTTAAGTATTGTAGTATATTTATTATTGAATAAAAACGAATCAATTTTTATTCAATTTTGGAAAATGTTGATGTCTCTTTATTTTTTCTTGTTTTATTATTAACATGAACAACTATACCTAAATGTTGTATTTTAATATCAAAATCCTTGTATTTATTTTTCATTTCAAATAATAATTCGCCCATAGTAAGTTGTTCGTTCCTGTCTATAATACCTAACGCGCTCTTCAATTAAAAATTTTACAAACCTTATCCATACTTTCATTATTATTCAAATAATACTGGAAGGCAGAAGTTTTATAATCAATTCCCTTATGTTTTCATATAATAAAATTAGAAAATAACACTTATATTTTGTGTAGTTTTAAATGTGCGAGGATGTAAACATAATAATATATTATGAGCCAGTCAATATATTATTGTAAAAAATGATTTATATCTTATATATATTATAAAATGGTTTCGCTTATCGATATTATTAATATAGAACATGCTATAGGTGAAAATATTTTAGATACTAATAATGTCAAGAATACTGCTATGATAAGTAGAGTTTGTAAACTGTTTAATGAGATAACTAAGAAAAAGATGGATGCATATTATAAGAAATATATTAAGAATATAATTCTGAAGAGAATAGATGTTGTTATTACGAATAAAATGTACTCTATTATAAAAAATAATGATACGCGAAAGTCCTTATATAAAACCGTAGAGGAGTACGACGAAGATTTATGTGAAATATCTAAAGATATAAATAAGAATATATATGAGGATATTATTGAAGGCCTTAAAACGACCTATAGAGAATATATATTTGACGCAAGCATATCAAATAGCTGTTATGAAGTATATCTGTTTGGAATAATGGAGGACGAATACTTAAAACTCATTAAATATTTGGAGCAAAAAAAATATATAAATACTTAGTATATAAGATACTCTATATTAAACTATGGAAATCTCCGAGGAAATTATAAATAACAGATACAATACGGATATATATATAAACAACCCTGATAAAATCTCGAATATTGAAATTTTACATAAACTAAATATTAAGAATGACGAGCCATTTTTTTCAATAATTATCCCTATATGCAATCAAGAAAGTATTATTGTAAAACATATTAAATCAATCTTGGATAAAACAACAGAAAAAGACCATGAACTAATATTAATTATTGATTGCTGCTCTGATAGAACAGAGGAGAATATAACATCTTGGATAAATAATATTGGATCAGAGTTACATAACTATAAACTATTGACTAATATCTTGGTATTAAAAAGTACCATTCCTTTATTTGAAGTTGCAGCAGATAATCTGGGTTTTTTCTGTTCGCGAGGAAAATACTGTTTGGAAATTCAAGCCGATATGGAGATGACTGATGAAGGGTACAATATGAGATTATTGCAGCCATTTATCTTAAATAAAGATATAATCGCTATCTCCGGAAGATGCGCACACGATTTTACATGCCAAAAAGGAGGGATTGGCAAAATAGGGTTTGATATTTCTATCCAAGTTAAGGATTTGCCCAACGTAGATGCTAATTATTATTATATAGGCGAAACATGTAATCGCGGCCCTTTATTGTTTGATAAGGAAAAGTTGAAAACTCTAAAGTATTTAGACGAAGTAAATTTCTTTTTAGAAAATGATGAGCACGATTTATTTGCGAGAGCATATGTAGAACATGGGTGGCTGTGTGGTTATGTACCTATTGATTTTATATCATTGATAGAAAATGGTACCACGAGAAAGAAACGCGATGCATTAAATCAAGAATATTACGAAAAATTTTGTATACAAACTAAAAATCACAATGGATTTATACATAAACATGTGCATAATATTAAATTTAGAGATATTACCATGCACAAACTATATAAAAATTGATCATTAATACTAATACATAAGTTATATATATGCTGAACATTATCTTTAATACTGCTATCATAGCAGTTGCTTCCATTATCATATTCATGAATCTCAGAAGATTCAGGCGAACTACTAAAGTATCTGACGTATCCGAGGCATCTGACGTATCCGAGGCATCCGACGTATCCAATGAATCTCGCGAATCTGATTCGCAATATAAAAGAGTTGTATTAGATCTTATAAAAAATAGAATTGAATATGAGAATAGCTTAAGTATTGAAGAATACTTTCTATTGAAAAAAAATAGAATTAATTGGAGGGCCTTGTCGTCAAATGAAAATGTTGTTGAATTATTGAAGGATAGAATAGAGTATGAAAAGAATACTCCAGAATATACGAGGAAGTATGAAGAAAATAGGATTGATTGGGCTGCATTATCTCTCAATAGAAAAGCAAACGAATTATTGAAGGAACGTATAGAATTTGAGAAAGAATTAAGTGACGAAGAGTATGAAAAGCTCAAAGATAATAAATTGGACTGGACATATCTATCGGGAAATCAATATGCTATTGAATTGCTCGAGGCTAATCCTGAAAAAATAGATTGGGCTGCATTATCGCAAAATAAATGTGCTATTGAATTGCTTAAGGCTAATCCTGAAAAAATTGTATGGGAAAATCTATCGTATAATGAGAATGCAATTGATTTGTTGAAAGCCAATATAGATAAAGTTGTGGACGATGATTACTATTACTTATTCGAAGATATATTCGTTAACAATCTAAGTGAATTGATTGAACTTTGTAAAGAAAAAATTGAGTATGAAAAAAATATAACTGATGTAAAATACAAAAAAATAGATTGGAAAAGGTTGTGTTACACACAAAATGCCGTTGAAATCTTAAAAGCCTATCCTGAAAAAATTGTATGGAAATATTTATCAAAAAACAAAGATCCTGCAGTTATTGAATTGCTAAAGGATAGATTTGAATATGAAAAGGAGCTAAAAGAGCTAAATATTGAAGAATATGAAAATTTAGAAGACAAATATAAAATAGATTGGTGGTATGTATCGCAAAACAAAAATGCGATCGAATTATTGAGAGACCGCGCGGAGTATGAAAAAGGTCTTAGCGACGATGAGTATTATTGTTTGGGAGATAATAAGGTGTACTGGGAGTATTTATCAGATACAGAATATGGTATTGAATTATTGAGAGAAAACCCTGATAAAATTATTTGGAAATATTTGTCTGCTAATAAAGATGCTATTGAATTATTGAGTGAGAGAATTGAATATGAAAGAAGCGCTGATAATATAGGAGATGATAAAATAGATTGGATCTTTCTATCTCTAAATATAAATGCTGTTGAACTTATAGAAAAAAGACTCGTATATGAAAATTCATTGAGTAAAGAAGAATATAATAATTTAGGTATCAATAAAATAGATTGGACTTACCTATCACGTAACAAGAATCCTCGAGCTATTGAATTGTTTAAGAAAAGATTAGAATATGAAAAACAATTAAGTACCGAAGAATATATTAGATTAGTAGGGAATAAATTGGCATGGGATTATTTATCAAAGAATAAAAACCCAGAAATTATAGACCTATTACGAGATAGAATAGAATATGAAAATTCTTTAAGTGATAAAGAATACTATAGATTGGGAATTAATGTGATAGATTGGAAATACCTATCATTAAGTTCTAAGAATGAACGGGCCATTGAACTATTGAGAGAGTATCCTGAAAAAATAGACTGGGAAGAACTATCAATGAACGAACATGCTATAGGACTATTACAAGAGAATCCTGATAAAATTTCATGGAACTTGATTCATGTTCTATTATGATATACGATATACGATTTACTGTAATATATATATATATTATTTTTTTTCTATACAACAAAAATTGATAGTATTTTTATGTTTACTGAATATCCAACAATGACTCTGAGTTTAATCGTAGATTTCATAATGACTATCATAGTATTAGCATCTATCTTATATGCTATCAATGCAAAACCAGAAAACAAGGCTATTGCTACTGATGACGATGATGATAGTAAAAAAGAAGAAGAAAGCGAATTTATATCTGAATGGATTTCGGCAATTAAAGAGATAATTGAATATGGAAATAAAATTAATAGACCTACAGGAGGTATTCTTAGAGAATTATATTATCATAAAAATCCAAAAGTATTAGATTTAATTAAACTATATCCTGATAAAATAAGTTGGAGTTCTATAACTTATAATAGAGAACCTTGGGCTATTAAATTATTAAATGATAACATAGATAAGATATATTGGGATAGGTTATGTGGATTAGGCGATGAATTCTCTATTAATTTAATTATAAATAATAAAGAAAAAATAATATGGAAAGATTTATGTAGAAATAAAAATCCAAAAGTTATTCCGTTTCTTAAAGAAAGAATAGAATATGAAAATAATCATAATATTAATAGAACTAACACATCTTATTATGATAGTAGTAACAAAATAGATTGGAATGCATTACAACAAAATCCTAATGCTAAAGAATTAATTATGAATAGAATAAATGACGAATTTAGTGGAAGGATTGAATTAGGTCCGTTATATATACGGGTCAATAATATCTTACCTATATTTCTTGAAAGTATTACACCTTTGGACATTTAAAATGCCGATTTTAGTCTTTATAATTCTTGTATTTTCTTACCTTATTTTTCTTAATATAATCTTTTTGTCTATTATATGTTCCATTTAATATTCTCTTATAATAGTCTTCTGGTATTGTTTTTATAACCTCTTTAATATTATTATTTAAGTCTTCATAATATAACCCTTGCTTCTTTTGTAATTTAGATTTTAGAAGACTAAAAAACATTTCTATACTATTTGTATAATGTTGATATGGTACTGAATAAATCAACTTATTATTCTTGTTTATTAATTCTTTAACTCTTATGTTTCTATGGGAACTTGCATTATCTAAAATGATAACCTTGTTTTTATATTTATTAATAAACCTTTCTAAAAATGCTAATAACCTATCACCATCTATACCACCCTTATTATATAATTCATAACCTTCTACTCCATTTATAGAAATAGCAAAAATACCAGTATATTTTTTGAAAACTTCTTGTGAATTAGTTTTAACTACACATCTTTTACCTACTTCATTATAACAATAATGTCTTAATTGTAAAGAGTTAATACTTGTCTCGTCTATGCAAATAATGTCGTCAATATTATAATTTTTTATTTCATTATAAAAAATCTTTTATTTGTTCTTTAATATTAATATCATTACCGAACCGCTTTATAGGTTCATGTCTTATTTTAGTTAATTTTAAAGATATATAATTTTCTTTAATTATCCTACCAATATGTGTCTTCTTGTAATGTTTAATTTAGAATACTTATTGCTTAATTTAGCAAGCAAATCATCAATTGTAATAGTCTTATTATTTTTAAGTTCTTTGAGTATAAAAGTTATATGTTCTTTTTTAACCTTGTATGATATTGGTTCTCTGTTATGTCTTTTAATTTCATTTTCATCTTCATATCTTTTAGTCCATCTTAATAAACTTCTTACAGAGCAATTAAAAATTCTACATGTATTCTCTTGCGTATCTTTATTCTCTAAGAAATATTTAACAGCGGATAATTTATAATCTTCACTTTTATGTTTAGTCATTATTAAATTATTTAAAGGTATATTGTATTATATTATAATGATAAGATAATATGACTGATATAGTTAATATTGAAATGTATAATAATTTAGTGATTGAAAATGAATTATTAAAGAAAAAAAATATAGAATTAGAAGAGAAGTTAAGATCATATACCAATACAGAAAGGAATAAAAGGTATTATGAAAAAAATAGTGAAAAGGTAAAGGAGAAGGCAAAGAACTATATGGAGAAAATGAAAACTGAGAACCCAGAGAAACTAAAAGAATGGCGACATAATGCTTATATGAATAGAAAGAATAAATTGATGGAACAGAGTTAATTGGTTTTATATCTCTTGTCTTATACCTTTACCATCATATACATATAATTCAAATAAATATCCAGCATCAATACATGCTTGTTTAGTCAAATTAATTTTTTCTTTTGCAACATCATATGTATATATTGATTTAACTTCGTATATAGTATTTATTTTTGGTATATATACATCACAATAGTATCTATGTTGTTTGTTATTTTTTTCATACCATATTTCTGGCACATCTGTTCTTTTTACTAGTATGTCTTCGTATGTATATCCTTCATCAACAAGACTTTTAAGTAAGAATGGTTCGTATCCTTGAACTTGTATGCTATTACCACACGGAAATTTAAATTCTTTGATATTATAAGCATTTTGTAATTGATATTCGGCAACTTCACCAAATTGCATAGGATATTCAACACCATAATGTAAAATGGATGTATCTATTTTCCTTATTTTTATAATTTCTGATTGCGATGGGTTTTCAACACCATAATTTTTCATACAGGTTTGTTTGAATTTATCTTTGAACTCTTGTGATTGTGATATGTGTTCTACACCATAATTTAACAAATATGTGTTTTTAGATTTATCTCTAACTTCTTGGGATTGCATAGGATATTCAGTTCCATTATTTAGCAAACAAGTATGCTTTGATTTATCTTTAAACTCTTGTGTTTGCGATGGATGTTGTACGCCATATTTATCGAGACAGGTTATTTTTGATTTATCTTTAAACTCTTGTGTTTGCGATGGATGTTGTACGCCATATTTATCGAGACATGTTTGTTTAAACTTATCTTTAAACTCTTGTGTTTGTGATATGTGTTCAACACCATATTTATCTAGGCAGGTTTGTTTAACCATATCTTTAAACTCTTGTGTTTGTGATATGTGTTCAACACCATATTTATCTATACAAGTCTGTTTAGATTTTTCTCTTACTTCTTGAGATTGCGATGGGTTTTCAACACCATAATTTTTAATACAGGTTTGTTTAGATTTTTCTCTTACTTCTTGAGATTGCATAGGATATTCAACACCATTATTATTTAGAGAAGTTTCTATTTTCTGATTTTTTATTTCTTGTGATTGTGAAGGATTTTTAACACCATAATTTTTCATACATGTTATTTCCTTCTTAATCTTAATATCTACTGATTGTGAATTGTGTTCAACTCCATACTTATCTAAACAAGTTTGTTTTATTTTTGACTTTATCAAATCATTCTTTAGTGGATTATCTACACCATATTTTTTCATAAACGTCTCTTTAGATTTTTCAACTTGTTTTGTTTGTGTACAAGATTTACAATATGCTCCCGAAAAGTTATATATCTGATGATATTTTTTTACATATTCATTACCACAATTACATATAAAATTAACCCTTGTATCCCTATTATATTTTTCTATTTTATCAAAATCTATAATACACTTGTCTCTATCACAAACCTCTTGTAATAAATCCTTATCATAACATATTTTCGTCATTATAATCTAATATTATACTATTAATATTGTTATATATCATTTATTTAAATATTCAGTATGAAACTATTTAAAGATTAAAATATATACTATATATAGATAATGTAAATGTCTAAAAAGAAGAAGGAAGATACCTCAAAAGATGAATTTGAAAAGTTTGACTATATGAAAACTATTAAAAATAACATCAATAATGTTATTAAAGATAAAGCAGTCTTACCTATCATTAATGATTTAGTCATTCGAACTAATAAGATTGTTATTCATTCATGTAATTTTATTAAATTATATTGTATTTATCTATATGAAAATGATTTAGAGTTCCCTTCAATTGATAAGAACTTTATCTGCGATGTCTTTAAAGTTATTACTAAAAGAAAAGATAATAGAGGTGCAACACCTGAAAAAGATTATAGCGATTTGTTAAAGAACCTTTATAAGTTTTATAATGAACACTACATAACTACCATTTATGATAATGAAATAATCTATTATGATAAATTAAGTTATATATTAGCATACGAAGCGATTGATATTGAAAAAAATATAAATAATAACATTCAAGAACATTTTATTACACATCTTAATCAATTTGTAAATCATTCATTTAATTTTCAAGAGCAAAAAGATGAGATTAAAAAGATAAAGGGCAAGGAAGTAAGAAAAGAAAAGTATAAATCATTAACGAATGAATTCAAAAAAGTTAAAGACGACCTTGTATCACTAACAAATGATCTAAAAGCAGATGAAAAATATCATAACTGGATTAAAGAACATAAAAAACATATTGTTCCTAATAAACCTTCATTTGATAAAAATAGCATTTATTATGACCTACATTCTAATACAAAAGATTATTTAAAGTCATTTATCTATATAAATATTCAACTTGAAAAACTTAATGATATACTATTAGGAGATAGTACTGATAGTGATAAGGTTAAACAAATTAAATTGTTTAATATTTTACCATTAAGAAGCAATATTATTCCTAAAAATATATGCATTGATACATGTGCTTTAATTAGTAATTTTTTAGGTGATGAAAGCACGACAACACACTTTAAAAATTATAAAAAGGAGAATAATCAATTTAAATTATGGAATAGGGTTTTAAAGTTAGATAGTAAAATTTTCAAAAAGAATAATTATGAATTTAATTATATGATTAGGACAGATGGTATTTCTGTTGGAATTTTATTTATTAGATTAGGAAGTAATGGATTACCATTAAAACATTATAATCCTATTAATAAACCAGAAGAGAATACAAAATATATAGAAAAAGAGATTATTACAGATGAATTAAGAAGTAAAAAAATAGTTTGTGTTGATCCAGGTTGTAGTGATTTAATTTATTGTGGTAGCAAAGATAATGATGGTAATTTAGAAACATTTAGATATACTCAAAATCAAAGAAGATTGGAAACAAGAACAAAAAAATATAATAAGATTATTGAAGAAGTTAATAATACAACTTTTATAAATGGAAAAAATATTAAAGAAATTGAGAGCGTTTTAAGTAGTCATAATAAGAAAACTTGTAATTATGAAAAATTCAAGAATTACTTGATTGAAAAAAATAAACTGAACCTATTGTTATTTTCTCATTATGAAAAGACCTTTTTTAGAAAGTTCAAATTAAACAGGTATATCAATACTCAAAAAAGTGAGAGTAAAATGATAAAGAACTTTACTAAAAAATTTGGAGAACCAAATGATGTAGTATTTATAATGGGTGATTATGATAAGGGTAGTAGTAATATAGAAGGGTTAGAACCTACGATTTGTAAAAAGTTTAGAAAAATATTTAAGAATGCAGGATTTAGAACCTATTTAGTTAATGAGTTTAGGACATCTAAACTATGCAATTGTTGCAATCGCGAGATATCACCCTTTATGATAAGGCAAAGTCATAAACCTAATGATATAAAGGTTAATAAAAAAATAACTATTAATGGATTACTTTCTCATCAAGAGGATAAGCAGAAATGCGAGATAATTCATAATAGAGATAAGAATGCCGTTCAAAATATGTTAAATATTGTAAAGAGTATATTTACAATAGGGAGAAGACCGGACATATTTACGAGAATTCATACATAGTACACGCTATGTAATAATCAAATTTTTACTACTTATAGATATTTATTTTGCTGTTAAATCGGCATTTTAAATGTCCAAAGGTGTAAAAATAAAGATATAGAATCTGTTAAAATATTTAAAAAATTAATTATTAGAGATATTTCTAACAATACAAATAATAATATAGTTGTTGATTGGAGTATAATATTAAATACATTATTTAATGATGAATGATATTAGATTTCATTCAATTTCATTCAGCAGGTGCATTCGAATGTAATGTAATTTATTATGTTAGCAGAAGATGGGTTGATATTGTAATATTCGTATTCGGTGCTTTTAACTGGTATAATATTTTCTAAAAATTTGCGATTATCATAATATCCCATTATCCCTGTCTGTTTCATATATATATTATAAACTTCTCTTAATATATCTAAGTATAATGGTTTTTTTAATAAATTACTTTGTAATATGATTGGTGTATGTGTATTTTCTGTATAATTATAATATACTATTAATTTTAACCTATGAACTATTATAACATTATTATGAGGATATTTAGAATATAAATACTTATCCATGCAATAAGAAATGTTATAATAATTTATATAATACTCATCTTCTATATCGGCGTTTACATCAATATATAATCCTTCTACTAAATTTTTAACCTTCTTTAATTTATTATTAGTCTTTTCAATATCCTTTTCATATAATTCGGATACAATCTCAAAAATTTTATCCAACAAATCTGCATTAAGAATATCAAGATAATTCATTATATATATTATCTACTCTTCTTTTATACTATGATATATGTATCATATTAGTCATTTTTTTTCATAATAGAATAATATTGTAAAAATTGATCTATTCATTATTAACATTATTAATATTATTAATATTATTTCCATTACATGGAGATGGCCGTTGATATCATCGTCCTTATCTTGGTATTATTTATATTTCTTATGAATCTTAAGATGTTTGCGATATCTGTAAAAAATATAGAAAAAAAAGATAGTTCTACACAACTAACTGATGTAATTATTGATGTTGATAATGATAATGATCAAGATGTATGTAGTAATAGGAATAAAGAAATATTGAAATTGCTAAGAGATAGAATTGAATACGAGAACAGACCAGAAGACAAGAAATATACTTTTATAAATGATAAGATAAATGCTATAGACTGGAAATTTATCTGTATCACTTCGACAAATAGTAGTATGATCGAATTACTAAAAGAAAATAAGGATAAAATACATTGGAATGAATTATCTGAAAACGAATATGCAATTGACCTATTGAGAGACAGAATAGAATGTGAGAAAAGCTTGAGCAAGGAGGAGTACAAGAAAATATCAAAGATAAATTGGAAAAAACTGTCGAAAAATATAAATGCGATTGAGCTATTGAGAGACAGAATAGAATACGAGAAAAAACTAACACAAAAAGAATATGAAGATTTGGAAGATACTGATAAAATAGATTGGTATCTTCTATCGCAAAACAATAATGCCGTCGAATTATTGCGAGAAAATACCGATAAAATAGATTGGAGATTCTTATCTAATCTATTGGAATAAAAAATGATTTGTATGTATATGTATTTTTTATACTAATGGTTTTTGAAATAGTAAATACAATATTATTGATATGTTTACTAATTATAACCAGCAGAATATCTAAAAAAATAAATATCATCCTAACAAAACCCAAGCCATTATCTGAGCATATTATAGACTGTGATAAATACAATAACTATGATAAATACAATAACTATGATAAATACAATAACTATGATAAATACAATAACTATGATAAATACAATAACTATGATAAATACAATAACTATGATAAATACAATAACTATGATAAATACAATAACTGCTATAATTGCAAGCAACAGAAAACAGGGCCTCAAAAACCCAAGCAACCGCCACCCCCGATACCTTGTGAGATACCTTACGAGATACCTTGCGAGATACCTTACGAGATACCTTCACATATAAATATTGTAGATATGCAAGAGAATAATGATTTATCTCTGACTATTACTGAAATTACTGAAGAAACTGAAGAAACTAAAGAAACTGAAGAAACTAAAGAAACTAAAGAAACTAAAGAAACTAAATAAATTATATGTAAATATATAAGGGCTTATTATATTATAATATTATGGAAAAATATACTGCAATTATTACAGAACCGCGAATACATCCAGCATGGAAACTTGTACTAAATAATTTCCTGACTAATTTAGACGAGCGATGGAATTTCATTATTTTATGCGGATTATCAAATCACGAATACTTGATTGACTTGGTCGAAAATAATTTTAGAGAACACAAGGAACGGATAACTATATATCAAATAAATGTTGTAAATTTCATAGTTCAAGAATATTCAAATTTTATGCTTAACAAACAGATATACAATTTGATACCTACTGAAACTTTTTTAACATTTCAATTAGATACATTAATTTCTGCAAAATATAAGGATTACATATATGATTTTATGGAGTATGATTATGTGGGTGCTCCATGGAAAAAACAACATATTCCTAATCTTTATGTTGGAAATGGCGGATTATCTCTGCGAAAAAAATCAGCAATCTTGCATGCTCTTGATAATGATACTTATAACATAAAATACCAAGAGAACGAAGATATATATTTTTCATTTTACATTAAAAACAAACCCTCTCTTGAAAAAGCTAAATTATTTAGCACAGAAACAATTTTTTCTGAAAAATCATTTGGTACACATAGTAGTTATAAGCATTTATCAGAAGAGGAATTAAATAAAATATCAGAATATATACCAGAAATATTTGAATTAGCTAAAGTAAATAAAAATTGATGTTACTAATTTAAAATAATATTACTCAGCAAATGATCGTCGCATTGCTACCAGATATTACAGTTATATTCCTTATCATAGGATCTATTACTGCTTTTATCATAAATGCTACATTTCTCCTAAATGTCGCAAATACAAAAAATAATATGCTCAATTACGACGAAGATTATGATGATACTGAAATTACTCAATCTGACTTAATTACACTATCGAGATACAATAAGATATTTTGGGCACAATTATCAACCAATCCATTTGCCGTTGATTTATTATGTAAAAGATTTGAATACGAGAAGAGCCTGAGTAATGAAGAATATAATAGACTACCTTTTAACCATAAAATAGATTGGGTAGGAATATCAAGAAATGATAATGCAATTGAACTCATTAAGGATCGGATAGAATATGAGAAATTATTAGGGGACAATTATACATATCAAGAACTTTATTATTTGAAAGATTCTCAATATGTAAAAGAAACCTCGAATAAAATCAGTTGGTACTATTTGTCTCAAAATCAAAATGCTATTGAACTCCTAAGAGACAGGGTTAAATATGAAAAATCATTAGGGCAAGAAAAATACAATAGTTTACAAAATAAAATAGATTGGATGAACAGTATTGGTGGATGCAATAAGAATGCCGTAATATTATTGAGAGATTTACTAATGGAATAGTATGAAATATATAATATACTATTATTATAGAAAAATATTACTATTATGTGTTGGAATGCTTCGGTATCTCTAAATACATATATTTTTGGGTTTTTTGCATCTCTTTTTTCATATTTTAACAAAAATGTAAATGGAATAACGAGTACGCAAAGTTTAATATTTTATCAATCCTTTATTATCATGCAGTTGATCGAGTATTTTATTTGGTCTAAAACATTTTCAAATAGGTTATTATCACAGATTGCATTTTTAGTTATATGTTTACAACCAATATTTAATATCACACAAATAAACTCTCGGCCTGAACTGATACCCTATTTATTATTTGCATATATTGTATTCGTTGGTATCGTATATACTTTCATAATTCCATTAAATACTGTGGATTTTTCAACTGTGCCAAGTAAAAATGGGCATTTATCGTGGAATTGGTTAAATGTAAATATATATATAATATTTATATGGCACGCATTCTTATCATCGCGATGGATAATTGATAAAATGTATCCGCTTTTTATATTTGCAACAGTATTTCTCATTGTAACTATAATACTATATAAAGATACTAATACATGGGGTTCATTATGGTGTTGGATTGTTAATTTGATATCATTTTATCTTGTACTATCTGTTTTTTATGATGAATTATGTATATAGAAAATAATTATATTCTGATTATAGTAGATTATAGATCAAATGGAGCAAAATGATCAAAATGAACCGCCTATAATCAAACGTAGGGGGAAATAGATTTATGTTGCCTGATCCTAATGCTATAAAAATCTTAACTCAAGAAGAGCTTGATATTTTGGCAGAAGAATTAGAAGATGAAATGATGCAAGAAGGTGCTGGATTTTTACCAACAAAAAAGAATAATAGATCTTCATCATTATATAAAAGGGTGGGGACAAAGACAGTTTTAGGGAAAAATAAGGTAATATATAAGATGAAAGGGTCTAATAAAGAGTATGTTCGGAGCAAAGGTAAATACGTACATATATCTGAGTATACACCCTTGAAGAAAAGCAAATAATTAGGATATAGTATATAGATGATATTTTTGATATATTAGCTTCTAAGGAGAGCAAGAGATACTCCTGCAGATATATAGCTTTGTGTTAGAATATCTTTTATTTTTCTTTTGTTTTCCAATAGTTTTTTCTTGAAAACAACAAGTTCACATTCGTAAATCCAATTGCGTTTACTTGCACCATCTATAGTATCTACATAGTAAGCATCTAAATCATATATTATACTCCCGCTTTCTTCAAGTAGATTTTTCTTGCCGTTAATATATGCAAAATTTTTTAGATATTCTTTATTACAATATTCCATTTCCATCCATGCTTTATCAAGTAAATCTAAATAATCGTCTATCATTTTCAGCTCAGCTTCGTTTTATCTGATAGACACTCTACTATCTAAAATAGTATCCTTCATAATTTCTGTGCGGTTTTTATAGAACTTAGCAGTTTCGATTTGAACTTCAAATTCCATAAGAGGCATTATAAGCTCCTAATAAGCTAATATTAGGCCATAAATCATTTTTCATAATTTTAGAATAATAATAGAGCAACTTTTGTAAAAAATATAAAATGAACTATAAAATAATAATAGTGTAAAAAATTGATTTGATATATAGTTTTATATATCATAATCATTTGATATAGATAGAAGCTATAAGTCTCGCAATAGTAAAAGAAGAATTTCGGAAATTGCAAGAAAATATGCTTAAATCTTCAAAGTGTCTTTTGCCCCCTCCGCCTCCTCAAATGACTGAAAGTATTCTAAAGCGCAATACAATAGAAGTTATTATGACTTTCTTGAAGGAATTAAATGATAATGATAAAAAAATATTTTATAGTAGGTTCGCTAAAAAGTATAAGAACACAGATAAACTGCTTGAAATAATTGAAAATTGCAAAAATTTACAAGAGCATAAAGATGTAAACAGTAACATCAAAAATGCAATTATAGACTATATGAATTATATGAGTACGTCAACCTCTATTAACAAACTTGTATATGAAAAACCTAAAAAAAAGAAACCAATTTCCGCCGCAATTAAAAGACTCGTATGGAATACGCATATAGGCGAAGATATCGGTAAACATAAATGTCTCTGTTGTAAAACTACAGATATTACACAAATGTCGTTTAACTGCGGGCATATTATCGCAGAGGCAAATGGAGGCGAAGCAATTGTATCTAACTTAAAACCGATATGCCAAAACTGCAATTCAAGTATGGGAACACGAAATATGAATGATTTTATGAAGAACTTTAAATAGAATTATACTTAGGTTTCATATGTATATACCACAATATCAATTTTTTTATAAAAACTATGAATATAAAACAAATGTTGTCTCTGTTTATCTATTAGCGGGAGAATACTGTATTACAATAATCTTCGATAAACATCTGAATAACTTTATATTTTTCATAGCTGATATTTCTCCCCATATTAGTCTTTATGGTATTCATTATAATATTTGTGCGATTTTCAATATTATTTATTATATCACTTATATTACTTTTATTTTTTACAATACCATACATAAAGTATCTTGATATCCCTACAGAACCCAATGAATCAATGCGATCTGCATCTCTAACACAATCTAATTCTATACAGTCTTTGCAATAATCATAATTATTATCAGATAACTCTACAGACAAGCTAACGTTACAAGCTATATTTACAATATTTTTTATTATATCCTTGTCTTCAAATAAATTATTGAAGAATTTTCTAAGTATATCTTGTTGTGTATCATCAGTATCTTTATATTTGCTATCATTGATATCATGAGTCAATGCTGCTAACTGAATAATAAATATTTGGTCTTCACTTAAATTTTCAGATAATGCAATTTTAGTAGCCATATTAGCAACTCTAATAACATGAGCGAAGCTATGAGAATCATCATAATCTTTCATATAATCCTTGGCAAATTCTTCAGTCTTTTTAAGTATATCTTTTTTATTTATGAGTATCATAAATAAATAATAGTGTATATCAATATTTAACATTATCAATTTTTAGATTGTTATAAGCAGAAATTGTTCGCGTAATTTACTATATTGATAAAAATTGATTTTTCATAATAGATCTAATAACATACTCGACTGATAAAGCCTTCGCATAGATAGTTAGATAGAAAGCCGTTTACGCAAATAAACAAGTAGCTACACTCTGTTCATCAAGTAGTTCAACAACTTCAAGTAGTTCAACGACTTCAATGACTTCTATGCCTTCGAAGCAAATCTTCGAGTATAATGGTAATACTGTATCAGTTGATCTTAGCAATGTTAAGTTTTGTCCCGGGCCATGCAATTATTCCGAAGACGAACCCGAGCCGTCAATGATGAATATCTGTGGGGAAAAAAAATATGTCTATTGTTTCAAACCTTATTCAGGTGGTAAATATACAAAATTCTGCTATCCTATCAATGATATGCAAGTGTTGGTTCTTAATAATTTGCGAATCTGTTCATCGTGCAATCAAAGATATTTAGAATTTACTGAAGGAAATTACGTGGATGATCTTAAGATAGACGCAAATATAATTATGAAAAAACTCCAGAAAAATATCATTAAATAAAATAAAAAATATAGAGCATACACACATAAAATATCATTAATTAAAATAAAAAATATAGAGCATACACACATATATATTTTAATTTTTTTCACATTATCCTATACTGCTACAAAGAGGCCCTTGTTCTTAGACAGCAATTTCCAATCTAATTTATTTCTATATTTCAACTGTTTATATTCTTTGGGAGTTAAACTTATTTCATATTCATATCGCTCTTTTATTAGATCAAATGCATTATTGTTGAGACACAATGCATTCCAGTTTATTTTTGCACGATTAGCCTTTAACAATTCAATTGCATTCGGATTTTTCGATAACATACTCCAATCAATTGCATTAGGATATTCTTCCAAAAACTTAATAGCGCTTGGATTTCCCGATAAATACTCCCAGTTTATTTTATGCGGATTTTCTCTCAACAAATCAATAGCACTTGGATTTCCCGATAAATACTCCCAGTTTATTTTATGCGGATTTTCTCTCAATAAATCAATAGCAATGGGATTTCCAGATAAAACATCCCAATCTATCTTATTTCTCCAAATCTTGTAATGTTTTTTGCTCATTTTATTCTCTTCTTTAACCCTTTCTCGCAACAAATCAATAGCGCGTGGATTTGTGTTAGTAGATAATGAAACCCAATCTATCATATCAATATTACTCTTCAACAAATCAATAGCACTCGGATTTGCCGATAAATAAGACCAATCCAATATATCCGCAATTTCGATATCTTCATCTTCTAATCTTATCTCATATTCAATCCTCTCTTTTACCAACTCCATAATTTCTGGATTCTCATTATAGCAAAAGGCGGTTGTACCATATTCTGTTATGTTCTTCAATATCAGGAACGTTGATTTTCTCATACTCCATCCTTTCCTTAAGCATATCGACGGCTTGTTGTTTACTGTTATTCGACAAATAAGACCATAAAATCTTTGAAGGATATTTCTTTAAAATTTTGGACCCTTCTTCATTATTGCACAATCTCATCCAACTTATCTTCTTTTCCTTCTCTAATTTATCATATTCTTCTTGACTCAAAGAATTCTCATAATCTGCTTGTTCCATCAACAACTCAGTAGCAGCATTATTTCCCGACAAAATGAACCAATCAAGTTTGTCTTTGGGAACCCAATCCCTCAAAACATATTTTGATGGCTGCAACTTTTGATAATTCTGCACAATTGTCTCAAGAATATCACGAGGCAGATTATCAAGATTAATCTCGGAATCTTGGAGAACGTCGGATTCTGTATACGAATCTCCAACACGCAAAAGCTTCTCGATCTGCTTTGTCTTGATATTCGACATCACAGCCAACATCTCGGGAGTAATAAAGTTGCAGATCATTGATGTTATTATTTGAGAGTTAACAACGGTTGACGAGAGTATTCGAGAGTTAACGAGAGTTACCTTTAGATTAAGATACGGGGCTACAGGAGGCTATTGGCTCTATATGTGGGCTTGGGCGAGCAATAAAATACCGCCACCACCCTATCAATTTTTATTTTTTTTGGGAAAAAAGGAGCATATTAGATTCGTTGAAATACACGAGAGATATTTTTAGGATTTTTTATATTTGGTATATTTACAAATTATATATTAAATTTAGTCTTCAATTTCAGAAGGTAGTTTCTTAATAATACTTTTTATGAATATATCTGCCTGTTTTTTATTATTTTCAATCTCTTTTTCTAATTGTTTGATGAGTATATCATTAAAATAGAGGGTAAAATGTATCAATTCTTTCCCTTACAATCATCTATAATTCCAAGACATATTCAAATTGATACTAAATCAATAATAGAATTATTAGTAGATAAAGGAAAAAAAAGGAGTATTTAGACAATATAGAACTTAATAAAGAGTTCTTATGGGACAAATATTTTAATATAACACAAAAAATAAAAGATTATAAGTTTGATAATACTATTATTACAGATGGTTATGCAACTTCTTTAAGATTTATTCATAATGATTATATTGAAGGTAAAAAGATTAAAAAGGAAAAGATGAAGAATGGGCGAAAAGATGCTAAAGAAATGACTGAAGAAGAGAAGGAAAAAAAGAAATTGGATAAAAAAATATTACAAGATGAAAAGAAAGAGTTAAATAAATTAAAATAAAAGGATAAACCTAAAAAGATTGAAAAAATACAAGAGTTTCCCTATATTGATGATGTTGAAAAAGAAGATTTAGAAGGAAAACATATTTTTATTGATTCTGGTAAAAGAAGTTTATTTACTATGATGAATGATGATGGTAAGTTTATTCTTATACTAATAAACAAAGAGTTAATGAAACCAAAAGACTAAAATATCAAAACATTCTTAAAAAATATAAAGATGAATTAGAAATTACATCAAAAGAGAATGAATTATCATTATATAATTCTAAAAGTTGTAATATAAATAAATATAGAGAATTTATAACTAACTTTCATATATAGATTTAACATATATAGTTTGATCCCTGTATAAAAATAGTTTGAAATGTTCTCCATCTCTTATAATGGATATAAAATTTTTATTATTGTCTTCTTCTAAACTATCATGTAGTATTTTCATAAACTTTATTTTTTTTGTAGATAAATTAATATTATGTACAAACTCATAATTTAACCAAAAACACGGAATAGGTTGTTCAGAACTCTTTAATTTTAACTTTTTGAAAAAAATTTTTTTAAATATTAATATTTGATCTTGTCCTGAATAATATCCATTTGTACGGGCATAAAAATACATATAATCATCTAAAAAATCTGGAATATTTATAGGTTCTATTAGGTCACCCCTTCTATTATAGTAGTTCCTTTTAACATGTTCTATAAATGTTGTATCAAAGTCTAAAGAATCTAATAGATCTGCTTTTTTAACAATATTAAATGTCTCTGTAAGTTTTTTAATTATTATCTTATTACCATATGTATATATATATAATACCTGTATATATTTCATGAAATTTATAAATTTCTTTCTTTCTATTTCGTATTCTTTACTTAATAAATTTCTATCTTGCGGAAATGGATGATGATAACACGTTAGTATTTGTTCGTCGGGTATTTTATATTTTTCTTTAAAATACTTTGTATCTTTATCACTTTCTTTTATTAGTTTATTTTCTAAAATTATTACGTATTCTTCTCTTGTTAATTTATCTAATTTAGGGTACTCTACAAAAAACGATTTTACCTTTTCTATACTATTTTTGTATTTTTGTACATTTGCAATCAATAACTCTAAATGTATTAATCGATCATAGATATAATACAATTTGCCTGTATATAACCCATAGTCAAAAACAGCATTTATAAAACAATCTCCGTCACCTATAGCATTTATTAATAATAATTCTGAATTATTATCATTAATATTAATTTTACTGAGTAACATAGAATCAAAAGAACTGCTGCTTTTATACGAATGAGAATATTTTGATTGGCTCATCGTTTTTTTTTGAACTTTCTGCAAACTTATCATTTTATCTTGAATTTTTGCATTTAACAGATTAATCTCTGTATTATTATTATTTAGTTTATTTTCAGTAATTTTATTATAATTTTCACTTGAGTTTAGCATATTTATAGATAGCATAATAATTCTATTCTTATTCATAATTGTACGATATAGCTCATTATCTGTATCTTTATTTAAATTACTTATTATTGAATTAATTATAACATCTGATGATACTATATTATCATTAATAGATTTCTTCATATTAAATTCTGCTTTATTCAATGGTTTTGCTATAACCTCCCAACCAAATAATTTATTTTTTATCTTATTATCTTTTTCATATAATTTATTTGTAAAATTTCTTAAATCTTGTAATAATTTTTCCTTATTATTTACTATATCATTTAGTAAATCCATATATATCTCATATATAATACGTATAAAATTATTTTATACGTATGTAGTATGAAATATATTCTATTATGTGATAGTCTTGTGATACATTTGATACAGTAGTAGCAATAGCTTCATAATATCTTCGCTTTATCAAAGGACAATATTGAATAGAAACAAAAAATTATTTATCAAGATAACGAATGTAAATATGTAGAATACTACGAACATTCGGCAATTTATGCAAATGGTATTTTATCTGAAATATATATAGATTGCGATAACAGAGAAATATTTAATTCAATATAAATCGCAAGGAAATAATTCTAAAAAGTTATTGCGTTCTTTGCAAGTAAGAGCTCCAATTAGAATATTGATGCGAGAATTTACATACGAGCTATCAGGTGGATTTATTAAACTATTAATAACATTATCTTTGTTTTTTTCTAATTTATTTTTAATAGATAGAATCCTTTCTAATTTTTGAATATTTTTATCTGTTATAGAATCATTTGTCGCAATATCATCATTGAAGAACCTTAGTAAATCATTTTCAATTTGATAATATATATAGAACATCCCGGCAATATCATAATCATACCCTTTTTTAACATATTTATCAACAAGATTATCTTTAAACGTTTTATAATTAACTATATCAGTTTCTAAATCTTTTCCAATAGGATATCTTATCTTAGATAAGATTAGATTTTGTAAATCCTCAGGCAATCTATGATAATATTTAAAATGGTCCGCAATATTCATGACTACAAATATTATGTAAAGTTCTGTATCAATTTTTATATTTGGTAATAATAAAAAATTGACTTCAATTAATACTATACATATAATTATAAATACTATGGATATGCTAAATACACTTGATACACGAGGAGAACGTGGTACACTTGAGACACTTGAAACAATAGAGACACTCGCTATTAAAATTACAGATGATATTAAATTATATATAGGAGATTCTATAGATATGCCAATAAATATGAAATTTAAAATGATTTATTTTGACCCACCATTTAATTCAGATAGAGAATATAAATTAAATAGTGATAGCGATGTGGGATTCTCTGATAAATGGAGTGATGCAGGATATGAAGAATTTATTCACAAACATATTGATGTATTATACAACATGCTTGATAACGATGGAACATTATTCTTTCACATTTCATCTTCATGTATGTATATTCCCGAAAAAATATTGAGAAATAAATTTAAATTGGTAGAACCCATATTCTGGAAAAAATGCCGTTCTAAAAATAACGTAAAAACAAAACTCGGGTCAGTCATCGATATAATTTGGAAATGTAATAAGAATAGTAATTACAAATTTAATCTAGTTACGCAAGAAAAGGACGCGACTTACTTAAAAAACTCTTTTAAAAATAAAGATAGTCGCGGTAATTACTCATTGGGGCATCTTGTAACTGAGAATACAAAGAAGGGATACATCTATGAGATAAGAATAGGAGAGTATGTTTTTAATCCAAAAGCTGGATGGAGAATTAAAGAAGAAGAATTGAAAAAACTAATAGCTGACGACCGCATTCATCTTCCTACAAAAAAAGGGGCTAAATTGTATAAGAAAATTTACTTGCATGAACATCCAGGAAAGCCTTGTACAGATTTATGGGACGATATTCATTCTATCTCTCAGGGCAGCGAAGAAAGAAGATATCCTACGGCAAAACCAATAAAATTACTTGAAAGGCTAATAGAAATAGCAACAGATGAAGGAGATTATGTATATGATCCTATGTGCGGTTCAGGTACTACAGCAAGTGCATCTCATAATTTAAATAGAAAATGTATTATCAACGATATTAACTCCGATGTTATAGATATTGTTAAATCGCGATTTGCCATCAATTAGTATCGCGAGTACTAACATGCATAATTAACAATGACCCTATCGTAGCAGTTAGCTATGAATTCTTCTACATTATCTTGTTGTATTTTCAAGCAGGGCACCGACGATTTATTTTTTTCACTTTTACCAAGCAATGCCGCAATACCATTATTCAAATGCAATCTGATGCGCAGATTTGTATTAATCTCTGGGCCATTATCCTTCTTTATAAATATCTGACGGCTCGTTTTAGCACTTTTGCATTTTAGAATAAAATTATGACCATGGCGCGGATTACAGTATGTATCAAGATTAAATTCATCTATCATAATTAACTCTTTTTTCTTCTTATCATTTACAATAATATATTTAGTATTATCAGCATCCTTTCTAATTATAGCCAGTAATTCCGCAATATCATTCGAAGATAGATTATCGAGATATGAAGAGAATATATCATCAACTTCTTCGCGGATCCCTCCTTTTGCGGGAATCTCATTTCCCATATTTTTATTTTTAAAGTCTTTAATATTTTGCTTTAAATCTTCAGGAACTCCTTTTGTCGTGTTAACCCAATCAAATGTCCCGATTTCGTGGTTTTTAATGGATACTCCTATAATATTTCCAGATTCAAGCTGAAATGATGCATCCATTTTTTGTTTTGTTCCTCCTTCATGTTTCCAAGATTTAACACAAGAGCCATTATCATTAGCCAATTTGTGATTAATAGGATTATCGGGATATTGATTCATATAATTAACAATATTTTTCTCATTATTAATCCCGATTGCATGGCATTGCCCGTCATTAAGAAAAGGCATTTAATATTAGTATAATTCATTTACATATGATGTATATCATTTTTTAATTCTAAATTAACATTATAAGAGTTGATTTCTTTATAATTTATAAAGAATTAATGCTATCACTCTCTCTATATCAAAGGTTCTTGACCAAGTAGATTAGTAGCTGGAATAATTAACCTTTTCAAATTATTACAAAACTTCGTGTGTTTTTTATAGATATTAACCTTTATATCCATAACAACCTCAGCAAATACAGCTTGGTGAGCTATACTATCTAACAATAGAACCCTTAATTGATTCATATTAAAATCCTCAATTTTTTTTTCAGTCATATTACGACAATAAGGGCATTTTGTCTTATATACGACAGAGTTATTTTTGTGTTCGTAATGTTGAATTGATATTTTATCATAGCATACCGAACATAGTTTAGTTATGCAAGTATCGCAATTAAAAATTACAGCTTTTTTTTCATCATTATCAAACGATGCTAAGCATACAGAACATTCATTAAGAGTATCACTGTTTGTTACAGCCATATAATAGGTATATATAATAATACAATCTTATATATTGTACTAATCATTTTTTATTTTAGAATATTCCAATAGATATATCAACATATACCCTCTCAATTATATATTTGTGGTTTGTATTTTTACATTTATTAGAGAAAATAAGAAGAGGAATTGGGAACGATTTAAGAAACCATATTATTTTAGAAATTCTAAAAATATTTTAAAATTTTAGAAATAAAACGGTTTCTTAAATCGTTCCCAAAAAATATATAATTTTAACATATAAAGTTTTTTAGAATAGCTACTAATTCATGATTATTTTTCATTTTATAATATTGAATTTTATGTTGTTTAGCCAGCTCAAAGAGTTCAGTTCTTTTATAATACCTCCCATTTATTGCTTGAGCCATTCTGTTACAACGAGAGTCACTCGCAAGATGTCTGCAAGTATTATCTTCACTTGCATAGTAAATAATGCCACATTCACATTTTGTATTCTTCTCTTATCTGCATTTTTTAGCTGATTTGTATATGATACTAACACATAACTTACAATTCTCGATATCAGCCTTCTTACAAGTATCTGAGATATAGTCATAGGGTAATATTTTATATAAATTACAAGTCTTGCATTCTATCGGAACTATCTTGGAGAAATGTTTCTTTAACCTTGGTTCAGTAATACCATTAGGATATTCTATTTTAATTCTCTGCTCTACCTCTTTATACTCGGCTTCTTTTTTGAGACTGTCTAAGTCTATTTTCATTCTTGTGGATATTCGCATCTTTTACAATATTTTCCTCTTTATTAGATATTTTTTCTGTAAATAATCCCATACTTTTTATTTATAGTATAAATTTGCAAATAAGTCTTATATATATCTTTTACACCCTTGAAGATTTAAAATTAGAATATTCTGGAGCTTCGATAACTGCTAAGATAATATCCTTATTATTTATAATAATTATAGAGAATAGCCAAGAGACGCTCTATATAGAAATAGTAGTGTAAGGGGGCTATTATTTATTACTAGGTAATAAAAAATGATTAGCCTACAAGTTCATGTTTAATACACAACATACTGAGATAGATTATGGAAGAAGATAAATTATTTTACTATAGTAAATCCGCAAATAAACAAGTGGGGAAAGGAGTAAATGAATTTGTATCTAATTATAATGACTATAATGAATTGAATAAAATTAAAGATTGGAGAAAAATGCTCAGTAATTTTTATGTAGCAGAATTTACTTATAATGGTAAAACCTATTATACAGCAGAACATGCTTTTCAAGCAAAAAAAATAGAATTAGTAGATGCTTCTAAAGCAAACTTATTTTGTATAGAATCAGGAAATATTATTGGGACTACAAAAGATGGTAATATTGCTCGAAAAAATAGAAAATTAGTAATTCTTGATGATGAAAACATAAAAATATGGAATGGAATTAAGCATAATATAATGAAGGAAATATTGTTATGTAAATTTACTCAAAATATTGAACTTGGTAATGTATTATTGTTAACAAAACATGCAATATTGTTGCATGGAGCAAAAGGAATACCTATTTCAAGACAATACGATTTAGAAGAAGTTAGAAATTATTTACAATTATAAGGGAGTAATTAAAAGATTGATATATTTTATATTCTTAAATTAATATAGAAAATGGCTAATAAAAATAAGAGCTGTATAGGAGAAAGTATATGTTTTAACTCTGATATATTTATTCAAGCAATAAGATATATTATAATATTCATACCGTTAATAATTGGTATGTCTATCGGAGCCATATATGGCCGAAAATGGGACGAAGACAAATATAAAAATTTACAAAAACCTGCATTTAATCCTCCTAATTATGTCTTCGGAATTGTATGGCCTATATTATATTTACTTATAGGAGGAATTTACAGTTATGCCCTATATGATTCTAAATGCATTCCCGATAGTATGTCCGCGTGCTCTAAAACGGTCTATTTTAAGGATTTGAAGTACTGGATAATACCTATAATAGCCCTGATATTCAATTTCCTATATATTCCCGTATTTTTCGCAGAAAATGGGCTATTTAATGGGTTTATAATAATTGTATTTAGTTTATTATTCGCGGTACTGACTCTAATACAATTTGTAATGCAAAATAGTTATTATAAAACAACATTTATATTTGCTATATTAGCATTAGTGCCTTATATAATATGGTTATCATTTGCCACATATCTATCATATAATATTTACATATTGAATAAATGATATAAAAATTGATATTTGTATACTAAATAGATATTGATACACATACCATGGAATTGTCTGATATTGATATGAACGATTATAACCAAAATATTGTTGAAAATGTATGCAGAACAGCCTTTATAGCCTTCTTGATACTATTTACACAACATATTTGAGTTACAGTTTAACATGTAAACTAAACCACAATCTATAAAGTCTTTTATTATAGCGATAAAGGCCTAATTTATTATTTACAATGTTTAATTTATTATCAATAAGTAAAATATCTTTTTCATATAAATCGGCGACCTTATTGAAGATAATAGAAATTACATCGTCGCTCAATAATTTCAAATAGTTATTATTCGTGCAAATCATAATACTATTATTACTTATTTTTATATTATATATAAATAATACTTTAGATGTAAAATATAATGGCAAATTATATAATTAAAATAGAATGTACAAATAAAGAGAAGTTAGCGCTAAATGATAAAAAGATTACAAGGGATGGCGTGGATACTCAGAATCCTACTGACTTAGCATTAGGATATTTGGTATCTATATTTCCATATATTGAAAGTGTTGAAATAGTTCACATTAAGATTGCTGGATTTACAAAAAGATTCTTATATTTTTTCTGTTACAATGAGAATGAACTAAGTGATGCTGAATTTAGTAATTTTATAGGAGTACTAAAAAATATAGGATTCATCGCGCAATTCAAATATGCAATAATTTCCTATGCGCAGATAAGTAACATAGGCGAAAATCATAGGCATTCCGAGATTCTAAAATATTATTATAATTCAGAAGAAAAATTAGAAGTAGACAGTAGACCAAAAAATCCCTATCATTATAAATACGGTAACTATACATATACGTTAAAAATATGTAAGAATCTTAGTGTATAATAAGATGGGGTATTAGATGATTTCTGTAATATAAATGGGTGCTTAAATCAGTTTCCGGATGATATACATTATTCTTATTAACATCCTTTCTGATATAGTTAGGGGTGACGTTAACGGTAGATAATTCAGTGGGCGTAACATATTTTAGGCTATTCTTTACAGCTATAGTGGGAAACAATGCTTCGAAATAGAATATCTGTTTGTTTTTTACAGCATAATCATTTATGCAATTTACCATTTTTTTGGATACTCTTACCGAATTCATAGAACCGCTGTAATGAGGCTCGTTGTAAGCTATAGTTACGGCATCCCAACTCCACAAATTCACTCGTTTAGCATCCGTTTTAGCATAGTATAAGTTAGATAGTAGGTCTTCGGTTTTATATTTGGCATCAATTTGCAGAAGAGTATCTTCGTTATGGAAAAATACATCATCTTCTATAAGCCATATATATTCGTAATTAGTATTTTCAACAGCAAAGTAATAGAGAGCTTTATCCCATCCATTAGTTAACTTCTCGTTGGAAAATTCGCCCTTAACATAACCAGTTGTTTTGCATTTAGCATCATCTATTTTCACAAATACTATATTTTTATATTTAGTAGTATATTCGGTTAAATCATAATCGTTATTATCTATCACGACGTACACTTTATAATTTTTAAACTTGTTTAAGAATTCGCACCATCTTTTTTCAGGATTCTTAGATATAATACATAGAATATTCATAATTTTATCTAATATATACATATAAATTAAAATGAGTACATAATTTATTTTTCTCCCAACTTTTATAAACTTTTTGAAAATCTTAAAATTTTTTCAATTATACGCTCAGCTACTCGTTTTATTATTTACCTTTAGACAACTCCTTTTTCAACTTTTCTACTCTCAACTGTCTTTTTTCAGCCTCTGTAATAAACTTCGCAATTTTATTGTATTCATATAAGGCTACACAAGTCATACCTCCGCCAGTAATAGCAAACAAACAAATGCTTGCAATTATGGGCTCCATAACCATATGTAGTTACGTAGTTATACGTAGTTATACGTAGATAGAATACATAAGAAACTTGATATATCATTTTTTAATTTTATACAAGATATGTTACACAAAAATACTAATAATATAAAAAATGATTTAGTAGGCAATTAATATATATTGCCTACCAATTAAATTGATAGAGCCACGCGAAAAGCCTTAATAAGTCTTCAAGAGGTTCCAGAGGTTCCAAAGGTTCCAAAGGTTCTTTCGGTCACCCCACAACAACTGCGATCTCAAGAGAGTTAGACATATGTCTGAAATTTCTCTTATCGATATTATTGCCGTCGAATATTCTCTTGGTGATAAGATTTTATGCGATAGTAAAATATACACAACAACGGGTATTAAGCATATTAATAATACCTGTAGGATTTTTAATAAAATTACAAATAATGAGATTAAGAAATGCGAAGAAGAATATTATATTACATATATTCCGGAAAAAATCGAAGAGACTATTGAAAAAAAGACGTTTTCTATTTTAAAGATGTTAAATAATCTTCCATCCGTATGTGCCTATAAAACTCCAGAAGAGTATGATGTTGTATTGGAGAACTTAGTTTCTCTGATAAATAATCGTAGTTATGATAATATTCTCGCAAGGATGATAGAGCAATTTAAAGATTATGTTAGAGAGTATTATCTGTATGATAATAATCGCGGAGGTAGATATTATATGTTTGGTACACTGATGAACGAATACTATAAATTCATAAGATATCACATGAAACACGAATTTAAAACAGAAGATTTTAAAGAAGATGATTACGATATCGCAGAACTAATTATGAGTTATGATTATGATAACGAAGAAGAATAATTATAGCATTCGCGATCATCGTTATATTGTTATATTGTTATATTGTTATATCGTTATTATATGTACATATGTATATATGTATATTTTTTAATTTGTATATACTACGGGTAACTACATTTTATATATAATTGTAGGAAAATAATCAAGAATATAAAAATTGATAATTGAGTTAAACGCACTTATCTATAATATTGCAAAGATAATCAAAGTACTACCTTAGTACTTTAACATACACACAATGCCTGTGATTACCCTTATGGATATTATAAACATAGAATCTTCTATTGGTTAAAAGATATTTAGCTGCTATAACAAAGCATGTGTTATTGCGCGTATAAGTGTAATACTTGCAGAGTATTTAACAAAATTATAAGGGAAGAGATGACGAAGCGTCGGGATGAATATTTTATAGTAGACCTTCCTAAAATAATCGAAAAATCTGTGAAAAAGTTTACTTATATCAATCTCGGATTTAAGAGTAAAAATAATATATCAAAAGTCGAAAAAGAATATGTCGGATATTATATCAATAGCTCTAATATGGATAAAGATACGTTTGAATCTTAGTATGAAGCAGAAATAAATACATTCGATAAGAAAATAAATAATAGCAATTATTATGATAATATTCTTCAACAAATGATAAAACAATTCAAACATTACGTCGTTCTTAGCAATAATTATATGTGGCAAGGATTCTTCGGAGATTTTTATAGAACAATTATGATATATTACTATGTATTTATACAATGCGTATTAAAATATAAATAAATTAGTAAAAAAAAGATTTTGAAGGAGAAGAGCATCATATAACCATGCTAAACCGCATATTCACAATAGAACTCATAGAATAAATAATCTACTAATTTTTTAATAATATATAAAAATTGATTATTGAGATAAACTTGCTTATCTATCATATTGTATACTCAGTTGTATCGTAAAGTCAAAACACAGTACATAGCGGCATAGCGCATATTTTACATCTTTGCTCAAATGTCCTCGATTAGCTTTATAGATATTATCACTACAGAATCTTCTCTTGGCGAAAAGATATTATGTGATAACAAGGCGTATACTATAGTGTGCATCAGCAACACTTGCACCGCATTTAATAAAATTACAAGGGAGGGAATTGCAAAGCGCCGCGAGGAATATTATTGCGAGCATATTCCTAAAAAAATTGAAGAAGCTATGAAAATGTTTACTTATTCGGATCTCGGGATTACAACTAAAAAATATAAGAGACTTATTCCCTGTAAATATCAAAACAATTATATGAACTTTTCTAATATGAATAGAGATCATTATCTATCTATATACGAATCAACAATGGATGCTCTTGTAGAGAAAATAAATAATAGCATTTATTACGAGAATATTCTTCGACAAATGATAAAACAATTCAAATATTATATTATACTTAGTAATGATAATAATTATATATGGCACGGATTATATGGTAATCTTTATAAAAGAATGATGATAGAGCACTATGTATTTATAATATCTATAATGAATTATGTATTGACTAAAAAAGATTTTGAAGGAGAAGAACATCTTATTGCAATGTTGCAACATCTATTTACAAAAGAACTCATAGAGTAGACAATCTATATCTATAATTCCAAGTATTTATTTAGATATTTTTCTAATTTTTTATTTAATTTATTATTGAATCCATCGAAACTATGGATATACTCATAATCTTCATTGTCTTCTATTTTCATAGATATATCCTCGAAGAAGCTTCTTATATAGTTAGGGTAAGTTTGTTCTTTTTCCTCTATTTTTTCTATTATAAAATCTAATATTTTGCACGGATTCTCATTCCATAGCTCTTCTTTTTTTCTAATTATTAAAGTAAAGTAATTATAAATATCAATATGAGTATCGCTAAAATGCGAGAACAGTCCGCTGAATATTATCTTCTTCAATTCGTTAAATAATATCTTATCCCATTTCCATTTTATTTTTAGGTAACTATTATCATCTAACAGAAAGCAATATGTAATAATTTCTTTATCTTCATATCTCCCCTTATCTTTTTCATATTGAGGATTATATATTAGAAATCTTTCGAACAATATTTCAATCATAATATCCCAGAAATTTAATTGAGATATGTTGGATTTTAGTATAATATGAATTACCTTATCCTTATTATTTCCTATGATAGGATAATTGGTCTTGAATATCCTAAAGTAATCATTGATACTTTTTAGTTCAATATATTTGAAGATATTCCAATTTATATTTTCGAACTTTTTAATACTACATTTATTTACAATATTGCGAATATTTAGGATACTATTAAATAATTCTTGCTCTTTATTTTCATTTTCATTATCATTATTAAAGAAATCTGTAATATTATAAAGATCCATCGGAGTTATATTAGAATATCTTTTGCACATAAATAATTCTATTAAATATGCTAAGATTATCGATTCATATACAGATAAATCATTTAACATATTAAATTTTATCTTCTTTTGTACCTTGGCAATAGCGTGATATATTATATCATGGTATTTGATATAATGAGCTTTATCAGAAATTTTACACAATGGTATATGCCCGATTTCTCCTTGTTTATATGTTTTACGATTGTAATTATCTAAATATTCCCAAAAATCATTTACAGAATATGATACTATTTTTTTATTAGCGATTAAATTTAATACTACAAATAATTGCGATTTGTTTGCGTTAGCTGCAGCAGCTTGATCTTTTGTACTGATAATATTTATAATAATGTTATAATAGTAAGTTAAATATTTGATACAGTGATATCCCCAATCTATACATTCGGTCTTTTTCTGTTTCTTTAGACATACCTTATTACCATCTATAATATTACTATAAGATATAGCGTTATCTTCTAATAATTTTATTAGCCTATTCTTATCTATAATATCTTGAATTTTATTCAATTTAATATTTTTTGTTATTAAAGGAAAGCATTCGTCGTATCCACAATTCATAAACATCTTATGGACATCATCATTGTTTTTGTTTAAATCGAAGTATATTTGCCTCTTTGCTCTTGTTAAAGCGACATGTATATATGAATAATATACCAAATCTTTTACTTTGTTACTAAGTAGTTTTAGGGAACTGTCTGTTAATGATAAAATGAATACCACATTTCTCCCATCGCCTTTAGAAGACCGTATAGACATGATACGAGTAGCATTAACAGAGTCTGAAGTATTTATAACAGACCCCTCGGTATGTTTGTGTAAATATACATATCTCGTATATTTGTTATTATATTTCTTAACCCAATAATTCTGTATTTTAGTTTCTAATTCGGGCGCTATAGAATTTGATTTCATTATCGGAAATATAATAAGGAAATCGTTGGGCAAATATCCATTAGTTTCTACTTCGTAATTATAGCATTCCATGATTTTATTACAGTAAACTGTAATCCTCTCTTCCCTTTTATTATCGTCATATATCTTCGGCAAACCATGTATAATTTTTATAGGTTCAGTATTAAGACATTTGTCGATATCTTTATCACACATAATAGGAGGCAAATTATATTTTTCAAAAGCACACAATTTATTTATTTCATCGCCCATATTAGTAACCTTTATACGCCTATTGATATTAACAGGTTTGCAAATATCAATTGTAATATTTGGAAGCCCTTCTTTAACAATACTTGTTAAAAAATTATTATGATATTCGAGAGATTGCAATTTGTCACCGACTACATTTACATAACACCCAGTATCGTAAATTATTTTAGATATCGCATATAAATAATTGATAGGGAGGTCCTGAACCTCATCTATCCATATCTCAGTCTCTTTGCTTAATTGTATATATTGACCAGCGTATTTCATATATCCGTCGGCAATTTTTGTAGCACCGTTCTCAGCTATATTATCAACTATTCCTGAAAAATAATTCGCACCACCTTCTTTAGAATTTGCAAGATTAAAGCAAAACGAATCGATTGTTCCGATTATAACAATACATTCTCTATTAGATTTTTTATTTACATATTTTATTACATAATGTTTATCAGTATTCTCCTCTGTATCATTTAGAATATTTTCTATATGAAACATACTTTCTCCATTCAGATATCTATTCTTCTGATCTTGTAATTCCTCGTAAATTACTGTTTTTGCCGAATGCTGCTTAGTTATAATAAAGTATGTTTTCTTATCAACATTTTCACATATTGATTTCCAAATTCCAAAAGTTTTACCATTACCTGCTCCTTGTTGGTGAACGCTTAATACCGATTTAATAGTATTATCGTCTTCCCAGAAATCCCATATATTATTTGCATTCAATTGTAAAAACCTATTAGTTTCTTCTAATGTTTTATATTCCCACATTTCTATCATTCCGCTCTTAATTTTATTAAGTTCTATTTTGAATATCATATCGCCTATGTCTATAAGAATATATTTATAGGTTTTTTGAAATGATTTATATTTCCATTCATCAGAGAATATTATTAAATAGTTATTCGTTGATAATTTATTTAATATAATTCCAGAATTACCATCAATTAACCATACAATATCTTTAGATATTTTTTTAAATTTATTAAATGTATTGATAATATCTTCTTCTGATATATATGATTTTTGAATCATTAACATTTGGCTATTATGTAATAAAATATTGTATCCTTTACATCTATTACTGTTAAGGAGTGATTCCATTATTATTATAAATAACATGATTTGATAATCATTTTTTCTTAATATACAAATGTTCTTATAATTTCAAAAATAGTAAAATACCGATTATTTTTGCGTTAAAAATAAAATAATATATATATATGAATAATATATATGATTTCATCTTATAGACTGGGCGATTTAGTTTTACTAGATAATTTAACTCATTTTGAAGAAAATCAAATACTAACAGAACATCCAGATTCAATTGGTAGTAAATATATTTTACAAAAAAAATATGATAATCGTATCAATAATATTGATTTAATTACCAAAATTGTAATGGAAAATATAGAACAAAGCTTGGATTTATTGCCTAAAAATATTACAGAAAGCACAGTAATACATTTAAGATTAGGAGATGTGATTGCTGGGAATGAGTCGCATGAAAAATTAAAAAGACCTTTAGAAGTAAATCATATTAAATCATTAGTTGCTGATGATAACAACCCAAAATATGTAATTGGGAAATGTTTTTTTGCCAAGACAAGTTCGAAAAATTATGAAGAATGTATTACTTTATCAAATGAATATTTACAGAATGTAATTAACGAATTAGATGCCAAATATTTTAACTCTGGAATTGCTGATATAGATTTATATTGTGCTATAAAATCAAAAATATTTATACAAGGGAGAGGATATTTTAGCAAGTTAATTGTTGAAATAAGAAAAAAATTAAACTTAAAAAGTATTGAAACTACAACTCATGATTAAATGACCATTTATCTAATAAAATATTGTATCCCTTTCTTAATTTACAAAATGTTCTTATAATTTCAAAAATGATAAAAATTTGATATTAAGAGTTAATGATAAAAATTTGATATTAAAAGTTAAAAAGAGTATTATTACCGAAAGCTATCGTTATTACCGTGTTACCTACTCATCGCTCATATCAACTCTGAGACAACTCTTCAAGTCAACTCAACACCAATCTTTGAGACAAGTAATAGGAATGCCTATGTACGAAGATAGCGTGATGTTGAACAAGTATTCTATGAGGATTCATGTAGAAAATCCTCATATTACTCGTGCAGATTGCATGAAAATTGCACTTAAAAAACTTAGAAATGATAAAAAAATGAGGAAATTTATTCACAATAAATCGACAAGTATCAAGAAAAACAACCCCGAGTTATCTCATAAACAGTCTATTATGACTGCTGTAAAAGAATGGAAGAAAAGTAATTAAAAATGACTTCGTAACTTCGTAACTTCGTAACTTCGTAACTTCGTATATATATTTTTATTTTTTTGTATATATATAAGATATATGCTAATAATATATATAATTATAAATAATGTATCAAACTACCATAAGAAATAAGAAGAAAAGTACAAATATTGTTAAGAGCTATTTAATAGACGAAGAGCATGAAGAATATGCGCTGTCTAAAAAACTATTAGGGAATTGTCGTGTATCTCTGTTAACAAATGGCGGTGAAGAAGTAATAGGTATAATCAGAGGCAATATGCGTAAATTTAATAAGCGTGTTCTTATAGAAGTCGGAGATATAGTAGCAGTATCTAAAAGAGACTTCCAAACTAATAAAGTAGATATAGTCCATAAGTATAATTTGGAGCAGACGCAATCATTGATTAATAATAAGCGGCTATCCGACGTTTTAATTAATCAGTATTATAAAAATTCTCATAAAACAGATAAGTCAGATGATACACATATTATTTTTGATGATAAAGAAGAAAATGGCGATGATAATAATACTGATATAGAAAATAGTAAGGTATCAAGTGATACTGATGATACAGACGATATAGATGATATTTAATCAGTAGAGTGTGCATATAAAGATTTATTATATATGAATAAATATAATGAAGCACTATTGGGTTAATATAGACGAATGTGTTGATAGAAAAATACATATGGAAAGCCAATTTAAAAACAATGATATATCAAATGTTCGCGTAAGTGCTGTGACTCCTTCTAAACTACCTAATTATATAATTAAAATGAGCGAAGAGATTTCAAAATCTAAACCTGAAGAAATATGTTGTATAATTTCGCATTTAATGGCTATTAAAACTGGCTACGACGAAGGAAATGATTTTTTCTGCGTTACAGAGGATGATATTGTAATAAACAATGTAGATTTCAATAAAATAGGTAAATATATAGAGATTCAAGAGAAAATTAATAATGATAAAATAGAGATATTGCAATTGCATACAAGCAGCCATCCATGTGTTATTAAATTATTTAATGATTACTTTTTGAATAACAGGTTGATTATAAAAAGCGATAATACATATCCGTCAGCTTGTTACTATTTAATAACAAGAGATGGTGCAAAAAAAATATTAGATAAATATGTGGCCGTAATTGATAATATTATACATATTAATTTATCTCATAAAGAATGGTGTGTAGCCGATAATATATTGTATCTAACGGCAAATACATATATTTTAACGTATCCTATTATAACCACAAATATCGAATGCAGTAGCTTGATACACCCGGAACATTTAATTAACCACGAAAATTGCAATATTGTAATAAGAGAAATATGGGAAAAAAGTAATTACATGAACTTATTATCATAGGTATCCACGGGTACCCGTCTATCATTTATTTTTACTAATACAGCTATTATCATCGTAGTTGTTAGGCATATAGCTATGATATTCGCCTACATCATCAATAAAAGATTCTCTCTGTAAGCGTTTACTATATTTAAAATCTAATTTAGACAATTTGTTATTATCGTACAAGGACATTATGATAGTTTGCAAAGGTCCGTCTCCCCATCTGCAATAAAATATATTACCGGTTTCATTTATTTTATTGATAATCTCTTTAATTTCAGGAGATTTCCAACAGCTTGTTCGGATAACTGAAAAATTATTATAAAACATTATAGGCATAGCTACTTCAATACTCTTCTCTTTGTACTCCTCGCCGTTCAAAGCTAAATATAATTTTTTAAATTTTTCAAAATGCTGATTATTAACATTCAGTGTATGGTCCATGAATAATTCTTTTATTTTTTCAATCTTATCAGGCATTATTTTTTCGAAAAAAGGCTTCATACCATAATTGCATATACTACAATCGACGTGAATAATATTAGACATATAATTGTACCCTTTGCTCTCCATCAATTGAATTATATCGATATTAATGGGCTCTTCAATTATACTATCGTCATCTATACGCATTACATAATCATAATTATTGCAGTATTTAATAAAATTATTTATCCAAAAGTTACACATAAGCCTATATTTTTTGTTTCTCCAGTATGGAACAGGAGCTGAATTAATACATCTGTTCATTTTATCCTCATCGATATTTTTAGGAATTTCAAAATCACCCGCATCTATCTGTTTATATTCTATTAAATATCGATAATCTTTGCGAATAGATGTGTTAATTTCGTTAATAGTATTTTTATCATAATCTCCTTCGTGTAGAATAATTATAGGGTATTTGTATTTGGCATTAAAGTTTTTAAATAAAAAATATAGACACGTCTTTAGGTATATTTTGCGTTCAACAGTATTTTGAGTTAAAATAATAATAGCAGATTTAGACATAATATTTATATATATTATTTATTATAATTGCTTTATATATTCATTTTACTATGTAGATTATAGTTATTATATAAATTATAGTTTTTTATAGTATTTTTAATATTAATATCATTTATTACGAGAGCATTGCTGTAAAGCATAAAATCGCAATCCTTATTTTTATTAATATAGAATGGGTATTTTATCACAATATTGTTAGAATTGTCCGATCTCTTAAAATCATATATTTTATCATTAATGTAAAAATATATGCTGTTTAAATTTATAATTAACCCTAAGAATATCACAGAATCTCTTAATATATCTTCTGATATATCGTTTACAATGTACTTATTATTATTAACGACCAGTTCTATATCGTACATTTTTTTATAATTCAAATCGTAATCTTCTTCTATGTCGATAAGCCCATAATTATTAACAATATTTATAGGAACCGCGCGAGACGACACTTGATACTGTTTCTTCTTCTCCTTATTAATTATATTTATAGATATCGTTGATATCGTAGATTCACCGATATTCAATAAATTAGTACTAATAATATCGTTGAATTTTAATGTAAATAAGAAGCCTATATTATTTATTGACGAATTATAGTTATTTATAAATTCTATAGATATATCTCGTAAGTTGTATCCATATACATTTGGATTTAATATATATCTGTTTTTCGCTGGATATTTACTTACAATAATATCATTTATATATTTTGAATTGTTATCTAATTTCCATTTTAATCCCTCAAGATTTTCCTGAATATTGTTTGATTCGTATGATGATATCAATGATATTAATGCCGGATTATTTATAAAACTGTCTATCTTATATTTATCGTTAAAATTACCACCATATATAATATAGTCGTTGTTATCCTTCTCTTTGATATCGTCATATTTCAAGATATTTAATTGCTTTTCTTCCTTGTAATCTTCAAATTCTTCGAATTCTTTGAACTCTTCGAAGCTCTCTATATCATTATCATTATTATCATGACTTTTGCGATACATAACCATATTTTTAATTTCCGAATAATACAATATTAATAATATAGTTATAAGAAAGCCGAAAAATAGACTTATAATATATATAGTAGTATCTTTCATTATATATTCTAATATATCTTAATAAAAACAAAGTTTATAAATATATATAAGAAATAATATGATATTATTATTTATACGAAAGATAGTTTTAGGAATAATATGGATTTTATGACTTTTTTAAATAGCATGGGGAAAATTAAGAAAAAAAAACATTCTAAGAAGAACTCTGGTTCCAGTAAGAAAAGAAAGGTTCTTGAAGAAGAATGTGAGAAAAACGGAGATCTCGAAGATATATGCGAGATAAAGGAAGAAGGCAGTAATGATAGCGATGAAGAAAAGGTCAAAGGTGTAGTTAACAGTACTATCAAAGAAGAAGACAGTGCCGATGATGTATATGATGATGACGGAGAAGATAGTGACGAAGATAGTGACGAAGATAGTGACGAAGATAGTGACGAAGATAGTGACGAAGATAGTGACGAAGATAGTGACGAAGATAGCGACAAAGACACTGATGAAGGCAGTGATGAAGATAGCGACGATGACGATGATGTTATTAACGATAAAAAACTTTACAATATCTTAAACTCCTTTTTCGTAGATGAAAATGAAGTTTCCATTGCTACTTCTATGTCTAATATCTCTTATGAGTTAAATAAGTTAAATAAAAATCTAAGCAAACTATTAAAGAGCAAAGAATAAAGCTTATATAGAAATGTATGATAATGATAATTATCGCTGGTTATGTAAAAAATGTAATAAATATATATTAAAATGCATCGATATAGATTATCATAATAATAGGGAACACCCGAATTTTAATGATAAATATGTAGAATCATGGTATATCAATGGTAAGAAGGGACTATCTCCATATGATTAAACGAAAGTGTTCCATAATTTTTTTTCTATTTTATGATTGATTTGTTTATCATCTTTAAGATATAATCCGTAACGGCCTATATGTAATTTATAGGGCTTGTTCAAATATGTTACGTCCTTAGGCAATGATGATATAAAATTAATATCCGTATCATCTAATTTATCAATAGCTTTTCCCTTCCATTTCAAATAAGGCTCTATGTTAGTGTAAGTATTCTTGGATTTATTATAATAACATACGCCATATCGCGTCTTAATAATACCATCCTTATAATCTTCTCGAGATATTTTAGAAGCCTTCGATTTATTATCGACAAAACCAATGTCTCTCAGAGACTTCGAAATTTTACCATATATATCATCTAAAATATTCTTTTTATTATTTTTTAAGTTCATAATATCATCCAAGTCCTTCTCCATATTAGAAGTAAACTTTAAGTCACATAAGTAAGGTAGAACTTCAAACGTATATTTAATAACATCATTACCGAGATCTGTAGGTATTAATAAATCCTTACTTTTTCCTCCTAAATTAATAGATTTTATATCAGTTTTAATATCCCCCTTATTTTTTTTTAGAAAATTTTCTATTTTATATTCTTGTTGTGGATTTTCTCCGACCGTAACATATTTCTTGTCTATCAATTTGTCTATAATAGATGCATAAGTAGAAGGCCTCCCTATACCTTCTTTCTCAAGATGTTTTATCAATTGAACTTCATTATACATCGAAGGAATGTTATTAATAGTTCCTTGAGATTTAAATTCATATGAAAGGCAATTGCTATTATCGAGCATTTTTACAAAATATTTGTAGCATTCGCATTTCTCGTCGTATATTATTTTAAAACCTTCAAAACTTATAAAAGATTTTGTGCAACTAAACTCGTACTTATTTTTATCTGTTGTAAATTTGCAAATTATATCGCAATATTCTGCATCACTCATAAGAGATGCTAAAGTCCTTTTTCTAATAATATCGTATAACTTGCTATGATTCGAAGTACTATTTTGAAAATTGCAAGAGATAACTTCTGGATTTGTTATACGAATTGCTTCATGGGCTTCTTGGGCATTATTTATATGTGAAGTATATTTGCGATATTTTACATACGATTCGCTGTAATTATTTTTAATATATGTTGCTATATTATTCTTCGCATCATTACAGATATTTGTAGAATCTGTGCGTATATAAGTAATAGCTCCATTCTCATATAATTCTTGTGCGAGTTTCATAGTATTTTTTGCGCTCCATTTATATTTATTATAACAATCCTGTTGTAAAGACGTGGTTGTATATGGAGGAGGCGGAGAAACAGACCGCTTTTGCAATTCATATACAATAGTATACTTAACATTTGTTTTAAGCTCTCCTAAGATTTTCTTAACAATATTAACATCCCCTATATTCACTGGCGCTATCAATGTTCCAATTAAATGGTTGGAATCCTTGGAATCCTTGAAGTCATTGGAGTCCTTATCAAATATAAATTTACAATCTATGTTCCAATGCGGAATGATTTCTTTATTTAATATTTTATTTCGCTGATTTATGCATATGATTAGAGCCGCATTTTGGACTCTTCCAGAACTTAAATAATTTTTATCGAATTTAGACCATAATATAGGAGAGACTTTGTAGCCGATCATTCTATCAACAATCCTCCTTGTTTCTTGTGCATTCACAATATTCATATCAATATCTTTGGGATTATTAATAGCGCGATTAACTGCATTCTCGGTAATTTCATTAAAAGATACACGATAACATGTTTTATTTTTAATTAAATCAGAGATACAATCTTTGATATTATAAGCTATTGTTTCTCCTTCTAAATCAGGGTCGGTAGCTATATATATGATGTCTGATTTATTAACATATTCTCTGATACTATTGATAATTTTTTGATTTGTTTTAATATATTCCAAGTCCCACGTATTTGTATCAAATCCTATTTTATCCTTAGGAAGATTATAGATATGCCCCGAAGAATATGTAACTGTGAATGATGGGTCATTTAAATATTTTTTGATAGTTTTCGTTTTTGTATAGCTCTCGACAATCAATAATTTATTCATTACACAATTATTCTATATTTTTAATCATTTTTTATATTATTTTATTTATAAGTAATAATGGATACTAATATAAAAAAATATGCTTTAAAGAATGGTATAAAAGTTATTATAGTTCCATTGAAAACTAAAATGACATATATATCACTATCAATGTTGCTCGGGTCGTATCACGAGAGAAAAGGTGAAGGTAACTTAACACATTATTATGAACATTTGTTAGCAAGGCTAAGTTCAGATAAATATAAAGATTACAAATATATAGGAAATGAAATAACAAAACGCGGAGGGAATAAAAACGCCTATGTTAATAATTACGAGCTTTTCGTGTATATAAAAGGGTTCTATGAAGATTTCGAATTTTACATAGATGTAATATCAAATAGTATTAAAAAATTTTATATAGATCCTAAGATTGCTAATACTGAGAAGGGGGCTGTTATTCAAGAATTGAGAAATATAATTTCGCGAGAAAATTACGATTTTGATTTTTTAATTTTTAAATATTTATATCCAAAGCATTATCATTTAGAGGATTTTAAACGCGATATTAATTATATTAAAAAGTATAATATAAAATTAATCAGAAAATTTATTAGGAACAAGATATTAACTAATAATATTGTAATAAATGCGGCATGTCCTCGTCATAAAATTAAAAAAACTATACAAATTATAAATAAATACTTTGGGGCAATAAAGAAAAGCAAAAAACAATCTATAAACTATCCTGTTCTAAGTGTGAATAATAATAAATTAAAAATAGTTCAAATAAAAAACAAAAAACAAGACGATAATACGATAATTAATATCTATACATATATGAATATTAAATTTTTGTCTAAAGAACACTTGATACAAGGCTTATTGCAAAAAATACTATTTAATTTCGAGCTTGGTGTATTTTATAGAGAGCTCAGAGAGAGCCTCGGGATAATATACAACATTCATTTATATAATAATATAAATGTTAGAAATTCTAAAGAGTCTTATTATAATATTGTTACAAAATGCAGTTTAAAGAATGTTCCTACAGTAATCAATAAGATATTTGATATTTTACATAATTATAAAATTACCGACGAAGATATATTGTATGCGAAAAAGAGGACCGATGCGGACCATGAATATGGCAAATTTTATGCTTTAGAATCTCACAGTGGTTACCACAATACATTTTCGCTATTTAATGTACCTTACAAAAGTCCTAAAGAAATATTGAAGGTAATTCATAAAATAAAAAATGAAGAAATTAGAGAGCATTACGAAAAATTTAAAAAGAAGATTATTAGCTCCGCGTTTTTATTCTATTACTCAAAAAAAAATATCGATAAAGACATTAAATCAATGATTGCTAATAAAAATAATAAAATAATTAATAAATAGAAAATGAATACAATATTCTTCTATATGTATTTAATAACTTTAATATTAATAACAACTGCCTATATTTTATCGAGATGTATATTCGATTATCACTATTTAGATATATTTTTTTATACCAATCATAATAACAACATTTTAGAGAATTATGTATATTTAATATCTCACATATTAGTTAATTATTTCCTCGGACTATTATTTGGCTTGGAAATTATATATGGAATGATATTAAAAATTATATTATTCGAAGCTATGTTATATGCGACCGAGAGATGCGATATATTTAATACAACTAAGGTATCAACTCTCATAATCATAATTATTATATCAGTTGTATCTTATTCTCTTGGCAGTATAACAAAACTAATATTTAGTAAATAGAATACGATTATTCTGATATTATAATAGATAATTTTCGATAATATCTGAGCTATTTTTGATATTAAAATTTAATACGTTTCTCATTGGGCATTTTAGATAAAAATCGTTGGCATTTTCAGGATAGTATATATATTCACTAAGATTATTCAATATTCCATCAATCTGTTTATATATATATTCGAAGAAGCAATTCTTGTGCATAACAGAGCCTTTTATTAAATTTTTCGAGGAGTCAAGAACATCAACTGATATGATACAATCAGATTTTTTAATATTTTCAAGACATATATTACAAATACTTCTTGTATTCAAATGCTTTTTAGGGTGCTCAATTACAATTGGTAAATTATTAATCTGCCATTTACCTCTTCTATCAATCATCTTCTCAATTCTCAAACATGCATATTTAGCAATATTTACTAAATTTAAATTATTACCGATTTGCATATTAGAAAAGTTTATACAATAGTATGTTCGGAAATTAACAATATCTTTAATTATTTTATATTCTACCTCCTTCTTATCCACGATGTTTAGGTAATCTAATTTTTCTATCCCAGTATTATTTGAAATATTGATACCATCGCGAGTCATCAGAAATGCATTACATAAGAAATCGAGCTTATTAAATGGCGGTCTATTAAGAATATTTTTACATATTACAATATTTATTTGTAATTCAATCGTATATCCTTTACTTATATAAGGAATATAGCCTACCATGATAATGTATTTATAGATATAAAGTAGTCCAAGATTATTATCTGCGTATAAGTTGTCTATATTATAATTAATTTTTTTATAATGTATTTCGACATTGATCATCCCAAAATCATTATTAATTAGCTCGTTTAATTCCCTTACCATTTTTTCGACATGGTCTATATTATACATGCAAATGTTAATGTCTTTAGGAATTAGAGTTCTATGCAATGTTTCCAAATCAAATTGCTTATTCCAATAATTTTTATGGTAATTCTTTGAATTTTTAAATTTTTTATCATAAAGAGATTTATAATAGTCGGCTATTATATAATCCCTTACAAACCCTCCATAAATAATACCCTCGTATTCATAGATTTTATCAATGAGTTTTTTTATAAATATGTGCCTTACCTTTTCAACATTATATTCAATCGTAATATCTTGTGAAGACATTGTGAGAAAATAAACAATTTGATTTTATCAATTTTTACAAATATATATATTTAACTATAATCATCCTATATCCTTTTCTTCTTTTGCCTTTGCATATTCGTACATTACAGTTTCGGCATTCGCGATAGGCAAAATAGAGTCCTTGGCGCCATAAAATTCAGGCCCTTTTCTATTTTCGCGATTTATTAGAGTTCGAAGATTATTTAAATCATTGAGCTCGTATTGTAACTGAAAGGATTTACCTTCGTGATTTGTAAGCTCTATAAATAATGATGATATTATTTTATTTTTTCCATTACGAGAATAGAAACTATTGGGATACTTGAAATTAACATTTATATTTCCTGATTTATCTATTATTTGGTAATTAGGAGTATTTTCGAATGCTATAGTTTCATTCGGGAAAGGCAAACCAGAACCCGAATAATTAACCATTCTATCTATAGGATTCGGGGCTATAATTAACAGTTTACTATATTGTACTGGAAATTTAATAGAGCCGGTGATATTTAATATTAATCCATTTTGATTTACATTTAAATTTACATATTCGTCATTGAAAATCATTATCTTCTATTTAATATATATAAAAGATATTTATATCTATACATGTACTCTTGTACTTGTCCCTAAACCATATTTATTTACCTCGATTTTTTCACAATATGTAGGGTTGCATTTAACTACATATCGTTCGGGATACATGGTACCGCTTAAATTTGCGGGTCTATTGCAAGGAGCACAAGGCATTAAATTGTTTTGAGCATGTAATTTATTTTCTTCCATTATTTTTTCAGCATTTTGTTGCAAATACATTCTGCTATCATAGCTGCTTTTAATAACATTATTCTTATCTAGATCAGTCATTAAATTAGCATTAATAGCACACCTCGGTCTATAATCAGTAAATTGTCTACCATCGGACATTTTTATAGGACATCCTGAATTAGTTTGTGTGGGATTTGCCGAATTAACATTCATCTTTCTTATCTATACAATTACAATATTTTTTATTTTTGTTTTTTATTATATTCCAAAATTCGAGATATAAGAAATGCTTTTGTACCCTCGCTATTCAAAGATTTATTCTTGCATTCTTCGCGGAGTCTTTCAACATTCATATTTTTATACTTTTTAGTCATTGTTTTATCTGTATCATTTCCAAATGTAATATCAGAGCTCACTGAAACACTATCAAAATCTATGTTTTCATTATCAATAGGAATTTGAGTAACATTTGTATTTTGTGCGACATTCATTGCATTGTCTACTGTTGGGCCTTCAGTTACTTCTGTAGTAATGTTCGTATCTTTGGTAGTTTTGAATATATATTCTGATAGTGGTTCGTCAATTTCATCAATTTCTTTAATTTCATTATCAATGTCGTTTATAATATTGATATAATCAACCATATCGCTATTTTTATTAATTATGTCTGATAAGTCGAGGGTATTTTTTTTATTTTTTTGCATTATATTTTCAATAGGGCATTTATAATTAACATCATTGCAATAATTATTTTTAACAGTACTATCTTTGAATATCTCGTTCATTACGATATCTGCCGATTCAAAACTTTTATTTATAGAATCTTTTCTATCAGATTTCTTCATCATATCTACGCGTTTTTCCAAAATAAACACATTACCTTCCATTACTGTTAATTTTCTCCATAAAAACATTATAAAAAATACGATTAGCCCAAATATAACCATATTTATATATGTTTGATCGAATAAAATACCGTACATTATTTATTAATATCAATACATATTTTGTTTTTCATTTTAATCGCATTGTCTATAATATCTTTTGGAAAATCCTTTATATCTAATAGTTCTATAGCAATACATAAATACGAGTGGCCGCGATTTATCTTATATGGGAAATAATATTTATTATCCTTTGGTATTGCATCGACAGACAAGTTAATAAATTTATCAGGATATATTTCTTCTAATTTTATTAATTTATGGAAATGTGTAGTAATTATCAAAGTGATTCCGTTCAATTTACTTAGATATTCTATAACAGCATAAGCAGTCGACATTCCTTCTATAGGAGGTGTTGAGTGCATAGGTTCGTCCATTAAAAATAATCCTCGCTTTTTTCTATTAGTTATTTCTGCTGCAGTTTTTATCATATTCAAACAGTATTCTGCTTCTGCTTCAAAATACGAACGGTTTCCCAGTATATCAGATACTCTCATAAACGAATTTATGGTATCATATATAATACTCTTTGATTTAATAGAATACGCCAATCCTATAGTTTGTGCTAATATAACATTGGCCAATATAGTTTTTACATAGGTAGTTTTCCCTCCTGCATTGGGGCCTGTAACAATGATATTCTTATTTAAGTTAATAGGATTGGAAATTTGCGTATCGCTCAATATGGGATTTTTGGCATCCCAGAATTTGGTTTCTATATCATTGTATTTAACAACAGACCATTCTTTATCTAATAATAGATTGTTTACAGAATTAATCACATCAATACAATAGATTGTTTTTAAAAGAGAAGATAATTTATCCTTCAATCTATCGTCTTTCCATATTTTATAAATAGACGTCATGCTATTATTGAGATAAATACTTGTATCATAAGTACACGTAACGTTAAAATAGGACTGTACAATATCTTTAGGCAAATTATTTATAATATTCAGAGAATGATTTACAAAATATACGAGACCTTTCATCTTTGAATGTAATTTTTCCTTTGTATTATATAAAAACAAGGCTACCTCATAGGTCTGATACATATTATAGATATATATTCCTACATAAAAAAGTATTGATATAAATTTCATAATATCTGTACGAAAGTTACCTGATGTCTTGCATAACATTTTAAGTATTTCTATTATAATTTTAATATAAGAAGCAAAAGATATATTCATCTTTAAGTATTTATTTATATATAGGTAAGGTGCCATAAAAGTACTTATTGGATATAAGATAGATGTTAGTGGTATCAAGAATATTTTATACAAATGATACATATCAAGTAGAGTTTCTATGTAATTAATATAACATACTATGAATGACGATGGGAACAATATTTCTATGAAATTATTCTCCTTGATTTCGTCGGTTATTTTATATATCCATAGAATATCATTCTCGTAATTTTGTAGTAACTCCATATCAACATCATAGCTTATTATAGTCCGTTGTCTCTTTTCTAATAAATCCCTGTTTTTTATAGGATGTTTAACTAATTTTTCTATTAAAATTTTACTTCCTTCTAAAACAGGTAAGGTTTGAGCCCATTTATCTATCGTGGTATCTTTGTATACATCTTCTGATATATCTATTTTTTCTCCTTTAATTATATTTTCGCTTATTAATTTATTTAATATATTTTTCTTTTTTTCTGTATCAAATTCAAATAATTCTTTGAAGTCTTGAATTAATTCTTCGTCCATTATTTATTTACATTTTATATTAAAAAATGATATAAAATCTCGCACAGTAACAATTATAAATATGGAATTCGAGAATCAAGATACGATAACTATTTTTAATAATGGTATTATTCATTTAATAGATAAAGAGCCTAATGAAAATATAAGCGATACTTATAAAAGAGGATGGTTTATTATTAAAAACATAGGCGAATCTAATTATAATAAATTGTATTCTTTATCAATTATAGCTAATAATAAAAATAAAGGCATGATATATCTCTAACATCTATCTATTCGAAGAACTCCTTGCTACCACCTCCTTTAACTATTTTTTTTTCTACCTTAGCTCTCGGTGTTGTATTGATGGCATTGGGTTTCGGGGTAGCCTTAATGGCTTTTCGGGAATTGGGTTTGGCCAGAGCCTTCGGTTTCGGCGTAGCCTTGGGTTTGGTCAGAGCATTCTGTTTAGGCGTAGCCTTGGGTTTGGTCAGAGCCTTCGGTTTCGGCGTAGCCTTCGGTTTTGCTTTCGGAGTTTCCTTTACTACTTTAGGTGACTTGGATTTGGGTGGAGCCTTCGGTTTCGGCGTAGCCTTGGGTTTGGTCAGAGCATTCTGTTTAGGCATAGCCTTCGGTTTTGCTTTCGGAGTTTCCTTTACTACTTTAGGTGACTTGGATTTGGGTGGAGCCTTGGGTTTGCCGTTCGGAGTTTTCTTGACAACTTTAAGATCCTTAGGTGACTTAGGTGTCTTTGGTATCTTTGGGGATACTTGCAATGCAGTTGTTTTTGCCGTGTTATTAATTTTAAGAGAGCTTGCTGCTATTATTTTTGCAGATAGGCTTAAAATTTTTTCTATTAAAGGTTTTAGATTTTTACATGTATTATCATTATCTTTTTTCATGATTCTTTATCTATATTATATAAATATTTTTAATAATATATTGTATGATGTTATATAATATATCTAAATACAATACAAACTGCTATTATAGTTGTTATAAAATTAAGAAATATTATGAATATTATAAATGGTATTAAATAGTATAATATATATAAAAGTATAGGTTTAACAATTTCATATCGTATATTAGATTTTAATATTTCATCTTTTATAAAATCTATTATTATATTTATTACATTATTTTCATAAGAGTTTTCTTCTTCGGCATTGTTATCAATATCATTTTCTTTTTTTGATATTTTGGATTCCATTCTTATTTTTCGTAAAAGAAATAAAGAAGATATTTTTAAACTTATTGAAGATTTAAAATGGCACAAAATAATTATTTTTATTATGTATTATTATGAAACAATTTTTAGACAGCCTTGAAGTCACAAAGTAATAAACATGTAATGAATATTTTTTTTACAGAACTTTGTGCCATTTTAAATCTTCAAGGGTGTAAACTTAATGATGCATATATTTACTCTCAATAATAATAATTTAATATATTATAAAATGTTCCTTGATCCTATTAAAAAAAATAATAAATTTATATCCATGTATAAAAATCCTTCTATTAAAAATATAGCAGATATCAAGATTAAATCTATTAATAAATTATCGAATAATGCAGGTTATTATTTTATTATTTACATATCTCCAATAAACAATAATGATATAATAAACGAACTAATCGATTTTGATAAGGAAATAATGAATACTATAGAGACAAATTCTATGAAATGGTTTAATAAAGAGTTCACTATTAATGAGATTAGCGAACTATACAATAAATCGTTTTGCAATCAGACAAAGACGATTAGTGTTATATTAACGAAAAAACAGATTAATAACATGATGTATAATAATAAAAAGGTCACTGATATCGAAGATACCATAAATTTTTTAAATACAAATAAAAAATGCGTAATTAATATATCGATAGAATATTACGGCCTATATATATATAGCGAAACAACTTCTAATAAGTGGGTAATCAAAACCTTAGATATTACAAATATAGATGATGAAGATAGTATAATAAGTATCGAGGATTTAATAGATAATTATTGCGAACGTGTGAGTAATATAAAAAGAAGAAGCATTGATAAATTGCAAAAGTTTCGCGATAACATAGAAATTATTAATAAAAATATCATATCAATTGATAATCTCTCTGAATTGTTGAAATCAAAAGATACTACAAATAAAGCAAATATTAATAACCATCTAATAAAACTAAGTGAGCTAATTTTAAAACAAGAAGAGGCAATAAAAAACTCTATTTGATTAAATATATAAAAAAATATTGTAAATATAATCTAATGTAAATAATAGATAGATATATAATATAAATAATATGGGTACTAATAAAAACGTAGTTGTATCTTTTTCAATAGCAATTTTATTGCTTCTCTCGCTATTATTATTATTAACATATAATTCAAAATACAATAATTCGCAAAATAATAAGGTTATGAGTGAAGGTTATAGTATAAATAATTATAGTAATGTTCCTGAGCCATTTTACATTGAAAAATTTTCATCTGGAGTTACTGACCAAGCAAATCATACAGTAGAGCCTTTTAATTCTACTAATACGATTAATCCAGCTGTTTCTGAAAATGGCCAATCAGGCCCTTCAATCCCCGTAATGACTTCTCGGCCTTCTGGTCCAGCTGGTCCGTCAGATCCCGCAGGTCAAGCAGGTCAAGCAGGTCAAGCAGGTCAAGCAGGTCAAGCAGGTCAAGCAGGTCAAGCTGGTCCTTCTGGTACAACTGGGTCAACGCGCGGCGGTTCTACTTTCCAAGAAGTTACTTTTGATAATGCGAGCAGCTATTCTTCATACAGCGAAAATAGCGAACAAGCATTTAAGTCTTGTTTCCCAAGAGATAGATTAACTGCGGATGATTTATTACCTAAAGATGCCGCTGATAGCAAATGGGCAAGAATAAATCCTTCAGGGGGCGGAAATATAGGCGACCAGAACTACTTAACAGCAGGTTATCATGTTGGTGTTAATACTGTCGGACAATCTCTCCGTAATGCTAATTTACAGTTACGTTCAGAAATTCCTAATCCTCAAAAAGCTATAGGTCCTTGGATGATCAGCACCATTGAACCAGATCTTAGACAGAATACCTTGGAAATAGGAAGCTCTGCTACATATGGTGGTTCATCGTCATATTAGACGATTATTTTGATTTTATTTTTATGCATATAAATTACATAAGGAATATAATATATGAAGATTTAAATGTGTGATTTAGGGCAAAATCTCCTTTTAAAATCTTTAACGGATTTTTATAATAAGAATGTTGAATATAAATTAATATTAAAAAATATAATTAATGGGAAACACAAGCTATCTTTAAGAATTATTGAATGGCTCGTTACTCATTATGCAAAAAGCAATAATATCTATTATTGGATTGATGATAACAAAACAATCTATAAGGATTTCCCAGCAGAAAAATTCAAGGGTAATATTAGAAAAATAAATTTATACCAAGACTATAGAGCTCAGTTAAAATCTTATAGTAAATTTAATTTTGATTCGTTTAGAAGACACCATCGTATCACTTTTTTTATTAGCGAAGATAAAACAGAGTATATAGAAACTACCGTAGGTCAATTGAACTTCTTTCGCTGGATTTTTAATAATAATATTATTAATTATGCTATAAATAATTACGATATTATATATAAAAAAATGATAGATAATAATACGTGTAAATGCAAAGCCCCTTATAACGATCACGATATAATAAAGACCCATTGTCTCTTGCGCTTCGATTAATCTGCTGATAGGCAGAGTAATTATCATTATATTACATATTTTCTAATAATTCTATTCTATTTAAAAGTTCATTAATTTTTTGCATTAATATATTTGAAGTACCTATTATAAAATTAGAAGTATTTTGTATAATATCAATACCGTTTATATTATAAGTCCCGTCAATAATATTAATACCGCCATTAACCTTTAATTTATATACTTCCGTCGGAGGAGATGTATCTATTCCCACAGAATTATACTGAGTATTTATCTGAATCTGCGTGCTTTGTTCTGGAGCTATATATGAAACACCTTTATTCCATATTTCAGTTGCCGTCCAACTTGACGAGGGACATGGATAATTATTGTCTAACATATAAGATGATTTATTTAAGTATAACAATCCATTACTTAATTCACCAACTCTATTTTTCCAATAAGCTGTATAATAAACCATCTCGGTTGTTTCTGGAATATCTTGGTAAGACCCAGTTATATTTGCTATAAAATGTGAATATGTACTCGAATCTGCTCCTAAATTATGAGATATCCAGCAACTCGTCCCATTATCATTGTTTTCTATTAAGCCGTTTGCATTTGATAGATGTGTCCATTCGCCATTTCCTATTTTACGATATAACCTTAGGCCCCACCAACGCGAATCGGTTTCATACTCCATACCTATATGGCATACTGTAGATATTAGTATTTTAGAAGTAATATCAGAAGGCTTTATTGATATCACGAAACCATTGTTAATATCGTTATTAATCGGAACCCAATCATAACCGTTTCTTATTTCTGTCTTAGAATATGTTAAATGCTTGGTTTGAATTATCATTCCCTGAGAAAATTCTAAAGACAATGGGAACCCATTGCGTGTAAATGATGTAGCATTAATATTTCCATATACATCTAATGTATTTTCGGGCGAAGAATTATTTATACCAATTTTCCCATTGTTTTTTATAGTAAACACTTCGACGTTAATGTTTGATATTGCTAATATTTTATCCCCTGCTAATTGTTTAATTGTTAAAGCGTTCTCTTGAGTATTATTTTCTATTAATACATTTTTGGTTTTTAATTTAGAATTTATTATAGTATCATTGGAACTTACGTATAAATTAGAATTTATATTAACATCTCCTATTACTTCGAGAATTGACGAAGGATTTTTAGTACCAATGCCTATATTTCCATTTCCTAATATAGTGAAGACATTTCCAGTATTATTATAGGCGTTAAATATATCATAAGATGTATCTAATTGTGATACATTCAGCGTAGAGTATTTTCCGTTATTACTTATTTCTAACACTTCGGTCGAAAATATATTATTAAATAGTTTGGTTTTTTCTCCATTTATTGTTACATTTGAAGTAATAAAATCTCCTCTTAATTCTATATCGCCATTGTATACCCCTGATACTATATATTTATTAATTAGCCCATTTTGTATATCATCTGCTGTGAGATTATTAATTCTATCAGTTATTATATTACTTGTAGCCAATGTATAATTAGAGGTATCTTTTATAATATCTCGGCCATTAATAGTAAATTTATAATCTTCATTAGAGTTCGAAACTATATTTATATTTCCGTAAACATCTAATTTATTATTTAAAGAAGGTGCGGTACCTATACCGACATTATCTTGTGTAACAATTATAGTCGGGGTTTCAGGTAAAAAAGGGGTATTCGTATTTAATATTTCACTCGCAGTCCACGAAGATGATGTAATAGGATAATTTAAACTATTATTAATACCATCTATATACGCGGGTCTATTTAGATATAATCGGCCATAAGTATTGTTTAAATTAGATTTCCAATATGCTGTATAATAAACATCCGATGTAGTATCTGGGTTGTCTTCAAAAGTACCTGAAATATTAATAATAGAATGCGATGTTAAACTGCTATCTGCTCCCATATTATGAGATATCCAGCATGGAGAACCGTCTACAATTTCAACGTCTAATCCGTTTGCATTTTCCAAAGATATCCAATTACCATTTCCTATTTTTCGGTATAATTGAATACCCCACCAGCGTGATTCTGTTTCATAATCAATACCTATATGGCAAGTCAATGATATTAAAATAGAAGATGTTGCATGTGACGGTTTTATATTTATCACAAAACCATCATTTTCGTCGTTATCTATTGCAACCCAACCATTTGTATAATCTTCTTTTATTACTGTTTTTGTATATGTTTTATGAGCCGTTTGTATTATCATTCGATGAGTAAACATTTTGAAATATTGATAATTCAAGTAGTTACTGATGCTCGCAATATATGCTGCTATATCAAACAATTTAGAATCATAATCGGATCTTATTGTATTACTTGTTGCTAATATATAGTCTTCTGTGATAGCAAATTTATTATCATAATCAGTATTAAGGTAATTGCTTATAGCAAATACATAGTTCGAAACAGATCCAAATCTATTATCAAAGTCCACATTGTATAGATTGCTACCAGAGAAATCCAAGATATAGTTTGAGATATAAGAGAACTTGGTATCATAATCAGTATTAAGGTAATTGCTTATAGCCAATACATAGTTTGAAGTTGACTCAAATCTAT
>Ga0208591_1000003_pt1 | contig 48204 bp, 54 predicted proteins | sample LakMenEpi14Nov09_FD_150697 | JGI IMG/M metagenome (GOLD analysis project Ga0208591, IMG submission 150697) | Freshwater microbial communities from Lake Mendota, WI - 14NOV2009 deep hole epilimnion (SPAdes) | ecosystem: Environmental > Aquatic > Freshwater > Lake > Epilimnion/Euphotic zone ...
ATATCTCTTAAGAAATTAAATTGGGAAAATTTATCAGAAAACCCAAATGCCATAGAATTATTAAAAGAAAATCCTAAAAAAATAGTTTGGTGGCAATTATCTGAAAATCCAAATGCAATAGAATTATTAGAAAAAAGGATTAATAAAGATAATGAATTAGACGACAACTATGATTATGGAGATGATTTTGAATATGATCCCAGCCCTTTTAATAAAATAAGTTGGGAGTTTATATCTTCAAATACAAATGCCATAGAATTATTAAAAAAAAATCCTAAAAAAATAGTTTGGGAAAGATTATCAAAAAATCCGAGTGCTATAGAATTATTAAAAGAAAATCAAGATAAAATAAATTGGAAATGGTTATCAATAAATCCAAACACAGAAGCCATAGAATTATTAAAAGCAAATCAAGATAAAATAGATTGGAAACATTTATCTTTAAATCCAAATCCAGAAGCTATTGAATTATTAAAGGCTAATCAAGATAAAATAGATTGGTCTTTGTTATCAGAAAATCCAAATGCAATAGAATTATTAGAAGGTAATCTTGGAGAAATAAATTGGTATAGATTATCATTAAATCCACATCCAAGCGCCATAAAATTATTAAAAGCTAATCCTGATGAAATAGATTGGGAATGGTTATCAGGAAATACAAATCCAGAAGCAATTGAATTATTAAAAAAAAATCAAAAAAAAATAGATTGGGGATGGTTATCAAGAAACCCTTCTATTTTTGATGAAATATTAGAATAATTATTTATTATTAAGATCCTATATAAAGATGTTTTTTTTATATCATATTTATAGAATAACTTATAAATACTAATGTCTTCTGGCGCGCTTCATAGATTAACAGAAAAAAAAGGTAAGCAATTATCTAAATTTTTAGGAATAGATTCTGTACCAAGTACTCGGCTAATTGCTAATATGCAAGCAAGAATTAACAATCCTATCTTTAAGCTCAGTATAGAAGATTATGAAGCCATGTGTGGTAACAAGAGGATGATTAGAATGATGTCTAAAGTTATAGGTTGCGAAGAGAAACAGCTCAAAAAGTTCTGTAAATATATCAATGTCTTTGCAGAGAATATCAAGTCATCTCCAAAATCTATCAAGAACAAAATGAAGGTTACAAACAGCATTAATGCATTAAAAAGAAGAGGAAGTCTACATATATTACCAGATGATATTCTTGAAAAAATAGTAAATAAATACAAGACCCTTTTCAAAATAAAATATAAACTAAAAGACTGGATACCTGTTAAGAAATTAGATTGGGAAATGTTATCAGAAAATCCGAATGCAATAGATTTATTAAAAGATAATCTCAATAAAATAGATTGGGAATTATTATCTTTAAATCCAAATGCTATAGATTTATTAAAAGCAAATCCTGATAAAATAAATTGGGACGTGTTATCAGAAAATCCAAATGCTATAGAATTATTAAAAGAAAATCAAGATAAAATAGATTGGGGTTCGTTATCAGCAAATTCAGGTGCTATTGAATTATTAAAAGCAAATCCGAGTAAAATAAAATGGAGATTTTTATCATCAAATTCAAATCCTGAAGCAATAGAATTATTAAAAAAATATCATTATGAAGAAATAGATTGGTTGAATTTATCTTTAAATCAAAATCCAAAAGCTATAGAATTATTAAGAGAAAATCAAGATAAAATAGATTGGTTTTATTTATCAAGAAATCCAATAGCCATAGAATTATTAAGAGAAAATCAAGATAAAATAATTTGGTACCTTTTATCAGAAAATCCAGAAGCAATTGAATTATTAAAAGAAAATCAAGATAAAATAGATTGGGTATATTTATCAGCAAATCCAAACCCAGAAGCTATAGAATTATTAAAAGCAAATCCCGAAAAAATATATTGGACATATTTATCAGAAAATCCAGAAGCAATTGAATTATTAAAAGAAAATCAAAAAAGAATAGATTGGGTATATTTATCAGGAAATCCTGCTATTTTTGATGAAATATATACTACATATAGCAAGTCTCCTCCAAAGTTAGCCAAAGCAGGCAAAGCTAAAAAAGAGTGTCCAGTCGGTAAAGAGCTTAATCAGTTAACTAAACGCTGTATAAAAATATGTGAAAAAGATAAAATAAGAGATCCTATTACAAGGAAATGCAAAAAAAAATGTCCAGTTGGTAAAAAGCGTAATCCATTAACTAAGCGCTGTATAAAAATATGCGAAAAAGATAAAATAAGAGATCCTGTTACAGGGAAATGCAAAAAAATATAAATAATTTATTTCATAATAAGAGACTACAACCTAATATATATATAGCATCACCCCCCATCCTTTGTCTGTTGTTATAGTAAATACTCTAATAAATCCATGTGGTAATAAGAATTCGTCGAGCTCTTTAATAGAAGCACTGTTTTTATACAACTCTATTTTGTGTATTTTGCAATAAATAATTTTACAATGTTTAATAAAGCACTAAGATCCTTTTTAGTGCTAATAATTCAGCTCCTTGAATTGCAATATTCATAAAATCATACATTGTTTCATCGATATTATGTAATGCTAAAAATGTATCAATCGTAATACAATATCTATTACATCCTTCTATATAAGAAAATTTAGGATATACCTTTTTATGTTCTAACATAGATAGTATAATGGATGATGATGTATCATTCGCTTTATTAAATACTACACAACTATAGTCAATATCTGTAATTATAGCATTATGATAATATCTCAGAAAAAGAATATATATTGAACGAAGTTATTATTTTTTAATTTTTTCGCATTTACCGGTTAATGGATTTCTTATTTTATCCTTATCACATATTTTAACGCAGCGTTTAGTTAGAGGATTTATTTCTTTACCTTCAGGACACTCCTTTTCAGCCTTGATTTTTTCACATTTTCCAGTTATTGGATCTCTTATTTTATCCTTATCACATATTTTAACACAGCGTTTAGTAACAGGATTTATTTCTTTACCTTCAGGACATTCTTTCTCTGATTTTACTTTGTTAACTTTAGGCTTAGCAGGAGGCTTAGCAGGAGGCTTGGTTGGAGGCTTAGCAGGAGGCATGAAGGGATCACGTATTGGTCGTTCTTCGTTTAATGATATATTTTCATAGGTATATATATCAGGAACGACATGAGGATATTTAAATTGTTCGTTTAGATAATTGTTTAAAGCCAGTTTGCTCTTGTTCCTTTTCAGTTCTTCCATTAAGTTTTCTTTAGCAGTTACATATTTTTCATATCTTTCTATATTAATTAATCTTTTATTATGATATTGCTCTATATATTTATTTTTCTTATCATTTAACAGTTGTATTTTTTTATTAATATCTTCATTGTATAATCGTATATCCTCTTTTAAACTATTAATCTTAGATATATCTATTTTGTCTTTATCACTCAAAATAGTTAATAATTTTTTTTCAATATTTCTTAATACATCCATTTAATAATATTAAGGATAAAAATAATCATTAAACTATTATATTTTCAAACATTCCTTTATAATATGTTTGGAGACTTTCTTGAGGATTCATCTGTTCTTCATATGTACTTCTTGGAATATATTTAACTATTATCTTCTCTTTTTCAGTAATGTTAGTTTTTTTACTATAATATCCTTGAACTATTAATATGGTACCTATAAAAAGTAAAAATATAGCAATTGCTTTCATTCTTAATATTGTAATATAGAATTATTTTTAATATATAATATAAAATAAGAAATGAGTGCCAGAAAAGTCTCTCAAAATCAATATTGTGTATTAATAGACAATACCCAACCTATTGTAGGGGACACTATTTTATATTATTTATTAGATAATGATAATATCAAAGATATAGTATACGCGTTAGAAGATATTATTAGTACTCAAAATGATGTAAATATTATAAAAATAATTAAAAATACTGGGTGGGAGGCTACTAATGTATCTAGTGTTACAAATACTGTTGGTGTTATAAATATAATTAGCAAAAGCGTAAGTGCAATTATACAAAAGGCTAAAGAATATCCTATGATTACATTTATTTTGATAAATAACGGCAAAGAGATTATTTTTATTGATAATAAAAACAACGACACATCGAATAAGGATGATCGATCAAAATTAGAAATTAATATTAATTCAATACTTACATCTGTTCAAAAGTATATAAATACTATGGAGGAAAATAATGAAAAAACTGCAGTTTTTTCTTCTAAGAAACCTATGGTTCCTACAAAAACAGAAAAATCTAAAGTATCTAATGAACCGGATAAACCAAAAGTATCCAATGATACGATAGTATCTGCTAATCCTGTTAAATCCAAAATTACGGATATAGCTATACTATAAATTATAAATAGCTAAAAAATAAATTGAGTAATATTAATTTTTTATTCAACATTCTTTTGACTCCATACATCTACCTTTTCAAGCTCTTCTTTGATGGTACTTAGTTCTACATTATCAACTTTCTCTTCATTCTCCTCCGATACACTGTCTCCTACTGGAGCAGCATTTGTAGCAATTGATTGCTTTCGATTTTCAAAGATAACATCGCGATTATCCATATTTTTCTTATATTCTTTCATAAGAGTATTGAGTTGCGTCTCTGCATATTCTTGATTTTCAAGGCATTCGGGATTGGGAGACCATGGGCACCAGCAACCTACTTGAGCAATATAAATGTTAAATTTACTGTCTATTTTCTTCAAAAATTCGCTGCGATTTTTAGCCTCATCAATAGTATCAAAAGTTCCTCTTACTTTAATACCGCGCATAGAAGTAATAAAGTTGTTATCGCGGTGATAATTTGATTCGAGCTCATCGTTATTTACATTTTTATAGAAGTTGTATTGCTCGTTCATCTCCTTGTAATCAAAGATAAAATTGTTATTTTCTACAATAGTATCAACCATATCCTTTTGGTCAGGATATTTTTCTTTAAGAGAATCAAGGAGAGTCTTCATATCTCTACTAAACTTCTCAATAAATTTGCTAAAAATATAAGCATCCTTTTTAACAATAACATCTTCGGGACTCAAAAAGGATAGGAGTACATAATTTTGTCCTCTGATGGGTTTATCCTCGTCCAAATAATCTACTTCTTTCGTAGATACAAGCGTTGAGTTCACTGCGTCGGCCATAATTATTTATTCTTAATATATATTATTATTATAAATCTTATATGTTTTTACAATAAAATGTTTAATTATGATAGATATAATGGAGATTACATACGCATATGTTGTATTACAGTATCTATTACTTGGATTTGTTATAGCCATGTTTGCATTACTAATAATAGACCTGAGATTTAACATTATTAGAATAGTGGGCTTAGCTATAGTGCTGGCATCTGTTTTATATTTATTGGACTTATTTAAAAATAATGATGTATATAATTTAGGATTAAAAATGAGTACATAATTGAAAAAATTTTAGAAATTTCAAAAAGTTTTTAAAAGTTCAAAGAAAAATAAATTATGTACTCGTTTTTGTAAAAGTTATAAGGAAGGAATTATTTCGTAATTTAAGTCTATACATATCTTCTTCCATATCTGATCTTGCACATAGAGCTTCTCGCGACTCTTCAATAAAGGGAAGTATTTCAAATACTCATTTAATCCAAGTATCTGAAAAAACTTATATAAAACATAACTATAAGATAAGAAATTTTTCCTATCTTTTGGGCAATGCTTTAGAAAAGGTGCTTGAATGCTTCTAAACATATTGCATAACTTATCTTCTAACTCTGTGCTAAATTGTGGTGTAGGTATTCCGTTTATCCTATTTATTATATAATTGATATGCTCATAGTACTTATTTATCCTTAGCCTTTTAAGAATATCTCTCATTTTTAAATAGGTTATTTTTTTTAAATCTGTAATCTTATCTTTTTTTATTTCCATCAAAATCTTTTCAAATATCTCATCAGGTATATCAGTACTCTCTTTGCCTTGCACTTGATTACACCATTCTCTAAAGTGATTTATCCGTTTATAACAAAAATGCGAAGTATCTTTTGTATTCTGTTTTAAAATAGGTCTATTTTGCTCTACTAATAGTAATTCCTGAAATCCACAATAATTACAAACAATTATTGCATCATATTGAAGAGACACCATGTTATTTTTGCATATTTTGCAAATTTCTATATTTTCTTCTTCAACTGTTCTAATATATTTATTGTTTATTATAGCCATATATTTATCTACTAAAGAACTCTTGTCTTGTACAATTTCCATTTTATTATCATTATTATACTCATCTAAAGTTTCTAAGTTTTCGCATTTTATGTCATCTTCAGAATCATTAACAGCAAATTTTTCAACTATGGGTTTTTTATTGTCTATATTATTTAGCGCCTCTAATACATTTATTGTATTTGCTACTACCCCTTTATTTTTCTTGCTATCCTTTTTATATATTTTTGATTTATTATTAAAATCCTTTAAATAGTTTGAATTTTGATTGATATCCGATTGTTTATTTACCGTATCATAGTATTGAAAAAGTATATCGCTTGTACTTTTATAATATTCTATTTCATCCAATTTATTTAACTCGTATAATTTTGATTTGATATCTAATATTTCTTCACATAATTCTATATTACTAAACCATAATTTACTACTTGTCTCTTTATCACTTGTATTCTTTATAGTATTTAATATATCATTTTTATGCTCTTCACAATATCTTAATTTATTCTCATAATACAACTTTTCCTTATCGCTTTTTTCAAAATCTCTTATCATATTATTATGCATAGCATCTAATGTAACAGTTTCATTTATATCAGCAGTTACCTTTTTCTTTGATGACTTTTCTTTAAACATCATTATATTTGAATTATAAATATTAAGGTTTATATATAAAATTAAAATTGTGTCTTATAATCTATATTTTTTTCTCCTCTAATAGTATAAAGAATATAGCGTAAATGGGTGGTGGTCTTCTTCAATTAGTAGCTTATGGTGCTCAGGATGTTTATTTAACTGGTAATCCTCAAATTACCTTTTTTAAAGTAGTTTATCGTCGTCATACTAACTTCGCTATTGAAGCTATTCAACAAACAGCAACTGGAAGTAATTCGCTCGGTTCGCGTGCTACGTTCCAAATAACCCGTAATGGCGATTTAATACATCGTGTTTACTTTTATGGAAAAATAAAAAACACACATGCTTCTAAAAATGCCGCTATGGTTCCCAATTTCGGTCAAAAACTATTAAAAACTATCGAGCTTGAAATCGGTGGTCAGCGTATAGATAAACATTATTCCGAATGGTTATATATATGGAACGAGCTTTCATTACCCTATGATAAACGCGAAGGCTACAATGTAATGGTTGGAGCTAACAAAGAGAATACTTGCACTAAATTATCTGCTGGCAAATCTTATGAATTATATGTTCCCCTCGAGTTCTGGTTTTGCCGTAATGTTGGTCTCGCTCTACCTTTAATCGCCTTACAATACCACGAAGTTAAAATAAATATAGAATATGAATCCGATACTAAATTATACGATACAGGCACCAATAACTTCTGTTATAAATCTGCTACTGCTAACAGCGATGCTTCTTTTGAATCCCCCACATTAGTACTTGAAGAACCCACTTTATGGGTTGATTACATCTTCTTAGATACCGATGAACGCCGAAGATTCGCTCAATTATCTCACGAATATTTAATAGAGCAATTACAATTCACCGGTACAGACAATATATCTGCTTCGGCAAATGAAGATGGCATGAAGAGCATGCGCGTGAACTTTAATCATCCTTGCAAAGAACTTGTATGGGCCATAAGAAGCACTGATGTTTCCACTGTATACTGGAATAACTTTTCCACGGCTAAAAAATACGGCTCTGGAACTGATAACGATTATTACAATTCCAAGAATCCTACCCAACAAGCTAAAATCATGCTCAACGGCAACGATCGTTTTGCTCAACGCAAAGGTGACTATTTCTCATTAGTTCAACCGTACCAACACCACGAAAATACCCCTGACGAATTCCACAAAGGTATTAACGTATACTCCTTTGCTCTAAAACCCGAAGAACACCAGCCCAGCGGAACTCTAAACATGTCTCGTATAGATACCGCTGTTCTCTCGCTATCTTCGAGTGTTTCGGGTAATATCCACATATTCGCTGTTAACTACAACGTTCTCAGAATATTATCCGGTATGGGCGGCCTTGCCTATTCCAATTAAATTTACTATGATATCTATGTTAACTACGATATCCACAGTTCAATATTCTTATTTTTTAATCTATAATTATTATCGAAAGACAATATGATATTATATAAAATCTTCGATACACTTATTGATATCTTTTGAATATAATTGTTTAACCCATGGTCTCTTCTGTTTTTTTCTTGAAAATAGTATGAGATAATATCCTCCAAGTATGGTAAGCAATCTTTATTCATCATATTCATATATTTAGCAATGTGTATCTTATAATTTACACCAGATCTCGTGTTATTATCGAGCTCACACCTAATTTTTTTAATTAAATAGTTTTCAAGCATATCACAATTATACTTATCTCTCTTTTCTTTTACAATATCTCTGAGATTTGTCTCACGGTTAACGAAATCATTAGAAAATTTATTGATCGCACTGAGCTTTTTGTAATCACTATAGCCATTCAAATGCATCGCGATGGTTGCAAAGTAATCTGTATTGGTAAAGTTCATGATTGTAAAAAATATCATAGTAAAAATATAGTCAATTTTTTATATCAAATAGAAAAATAATAGAATATTTAGATACCGACCGTGTTCTACATTCGAATTTAATTAATCATCGCAAATGGTTACCTCTTTCATGTAAGGTTCCAGGATTTCATTTACTACAAATTCAGGTTTAAAATCGTCGTAACTCATAAATATTTTTAGAAGCTGTTCGGAGAACCCAGATACAATCGCAGTCCCTTCTGTATCACAGTTAACAGGGAAGACCTCTTTACTATTTGAGTTGAGATTCCAGAATATAAACTTTGGGGCATCATAATTATTATCCTTGTATTTTTTAACAATTGTTTTATAAATAGTATCCAATGCACTGGACTTTTTATCTTCATAACTATTGGAATGCCGAGATTCCGAAGAAGCGTCGTTAAATTGCATATCAGTGAATACAAACAATTTTTTAGGCATATTCTCTTTTGGTACGTTAAATAATTTCGCATAATCGATAATTACCTCATTACATTTAACAAAGTCCGTGCTTAATCCATAAGCGATTTTCAAAAGATTCTTGATACACTCGCAAAGTGTAGGGATTGCATCAACATTTTCATTCAACTTATCACATAGCGTAACAATTTTCGGTTCTTCGCTAAATGTAATTAGTTTATTCTTAAAATTTCCCGTACAGCATACGGATGTAATGATACCAAGAGCAATTGCCACCTGTGCCGGAATACTTCCATTTGACGCATTAAACATTGATCCAGAAACATCTACAATAGAAATAGCGTTATTGAAATTACCCGATTTTTTCACATTTTCAATAATAGTTCTCCATTGCATCTCTGTAGTAGGACATTCAACAATACCTTCGCTGCTCCTCATATCTTTAATATAATTTTCTACCAATTCATGAGGAAGAATTCCAGTTACATTAATCTTCTTCTTGTTATTCTTAACATCTTCAAGATACTGCTTGTATCTCTCCTCGTCATGTTTAATAAAGGTATTCTTCAAATTCTTAGAAGCAACTGCTGGTACTTTTTCGTAATTAACATCACCCCATGCTTTAGTACACAATTTTGATTCAACAATATCAATCTGTTTTCTCAAAGGCACCAAATATTCTGTTCTGTACTTCTCCATCCTATGTATATCATCTCTTCCAAAAAGAATTGTTGCGATTTTCTTGGCATATTGCCTTCTCTTATCGTACTTATCGTTTTCACTCGAAGCCCATTTAGCACATAGAGATACACTTTTATTGTTACTCAAATTTATTTTATCTTCTCTCAATTTATCTGCAAACAATCCAATCTCATATTTATGCTCTTGGCTCTTCAATTTATATGCGATATAATTGATATCTCTCCAGCATCCGTATTTATCAACATACTTTCTAATATTGCTTATGTAAGTATGGAATTTATTTTTTCTCAACCATAGCATTGCATCATTCGAAACGCGTTTCTCTTTTTTACCCTTATCCCTATCTCTCCCATTAAAGATAATTGCTACAGTTTTTACAGGATCCTGTTTCCAACACTTTTCGAGATAATCGTAACTTGTTTCAATATCTAAATCACGCATGAATAGCATGAAATAATCTACAATAACGTTGTTAGTTGTTTTAAGAGCAACACCTCCATTGTTTGTAGTAGAAAAGTCGTCGCGTATAATGGCCATTTTATATTATTATATTAATATCCATTTATATCAATTTTTATAAAAAAATGATCTTAATAAGCTAATAAGAAAGGTTACTACATGTTACTACAGAGTCTATCATGAACTTTACTTATACTGATTAATTCGCGCATATTGCTAAGTATTTGGGATCCTATTGTGAACTCAAAAAGCTGAGTGAAATAAATAAGTCTTCTAATATCTTTGTTAAAGAGGAAACAAATTTCAAAAATATAGCGAGGGAAAAGAGAAATAAGTATAATTGTGATATGTTATATGAATAAATAGTAGTTATTATGTTTTTCTTTCATTGTATCAATATTATTAAAATAGTATTTTTTTGAATTTTCTTTTATTTTTTCCCTTCTCTTTTCAATATTTATTGTTGCAAAATATGTATGTAAACAAAATTCATCATTAATAAATTGTTCTCAATATCGCGTAATTCTAAAAAATTAGATACATTTACATCTTGAATAAGTAAAATTTGCACATCCCAATCTATACTATTGAAAAAATTGTTTTTTTACATTTGGATTAACTTTTGAATCAGACCTATATCTTCGTAATCTTGTTTTCAAATCAGAAACAGTTGAACCTATATATAATAGTATTTAGGTTCTCTATTGTTTAAAATTTTGTAAATTTTTGAATTATTATATTTATTCATTTGATATTATATATTAACAATTCTTTACACCATTTTTGTATAGACAAGACAAGTATTAACTCTTTACAATTAAGACACTATTGCTATAATGAAGTAGGTAAAAGATGCGTAGTTAAAACTAATTCACAAGAAGTTTTCAAAAAATATACAGGTGTTTTTGATATTTCAATAAATGGGGTTGAAGGTTATGAATTATATAATAAAGGTGGTATAGATGGTGATAGGTTATTAGTATTTTTAGAAAGGTTTATTACTAATAAATATAAAAACAAAGTTATTATTTTAGATAATGCGAGTTCCCATAGAAACATAAGAGTTAAGGAATTAATAAATAAGAATAATAAGTTGATTTATTCAGTTCCATATCAACATTATACAAATGTTTTTTAGTCTTCTAAAATCTAAATTACAAAAGAAACAAGGATTATATTACGAAGACTTAAATAATAATATTAAGGAGGTAATAAAAACAATACCATAATGCTATTATAAGAAAATATTAAATGGAACATATAATAGACAAACCAAATATATTAAGAAAAATAAGATAAGAAAATACAAGAATTATAAAGACTAAAACCAGCATTTTAAATGTCCAAAGGTGTAATAAAAAAAAACAAAAATAATAGGTATAATAATGATATTCATAAGACATCAATACAAATATCAAAACATTTATATAATATAATATAATATAATATAATAATTATAAGTTGAAAAATGAAAAATGAAAAATACTCTATTATGGATATCGACAAATTAGATTAGAATTCTCGCAATTCCTTAATAATCATTGAGCGGCTACCTGAGCTTGTTTGCTTGCAGAAGGAGGAAAATGGTGCGAGATTAGCTTTTGAAGAATGAAATAGTTGATATCTTCGTTGTCTCCGACATTGAGGATTTTCTTAAGTTTTTCATCAGGAAGGATGAAGCGCTTGTTTTCTGGCTTATTAAGATTGTTTTCCTTAACATAAGTATTAATAAATCGAGTAATATCAGTGCGGGATTTCTCAGTTCCGTGGGGAAGTCCGATAAAATCACAGAGCTCGTCAGAAATCTTGTTAGGCTTAGCGAAGCCAGACGGAGAGTTCTTAGCATTCTGACGTTTCTTTTGCGCTTTTTCAATAATTTTTTGCTGCTTATCATATTCCTTGCTCAATACTTTTAGTAGAGCTTGAACTTCCTTGAAGCTTGTAAAAAGAGTATTGACCTTCTCGATGATAGTACTTACGAGATTGTCTTTAACCGGAGTTCCGTCGGCATTTACTGGAACAGTCTCTGAATCTACAGCATCCGGCGTTGAAGCGAGAACTGCGGCCGCGGTAGTTACAGCAGTTTTAGGAGCCTTTACTTCTTTGGCTGCGGGGGTCTTATCATCAGCAACTTTGCCCGTTGCTACAACGCCTTTTTTAGGAAGTTGTTTTAGATCAACTGGGGGTACTACAGATGGTGTAGTTGAAGTGGGTTGAGTAGGTTTTTTCGGTAGCGCCATTATTAATTCAGTTTATGAATACATATATTATTATATGTTTATATCATTTTATAACATCAGAATTATATTTTATTTATAATAGTTAAATAATGAAAATAAAACGCATAGGTACGTATATTACGGGTTTCAAATATTATAAAAACGATATAGAAATATCTGATGGCGTTTTATTGGAAAAAATTAAGAAAATGAAAATACCTCCAGCCTACGACAATGTTACAATAATAAACAATAAGAAAATATTAGCATATGGGTATGATAGTAAGAATAGAAAACAGGTTATATATAATCCAAAATATATTAAAGAACAGAATGATAAAAAATACGATAAGATTGAAGATTTCAGTAAGTATTTTTTAAAAATAAAGAAATGTATTGCGAAAGACATAAGGTCATCTGACGAAAAAACGAAGATCATAGCTATGATAATAACCCTTATATTATCTTGCGGATTTAGAATAGGAAATAAGAAATATGAGAAGGAAAATAATTCACATGGTATCACTACTTTAAAGTTCTCTCATATAAGTATTTGCGATAGCGGAGGTAACGGAGGTAACGGAGGTAACGGAGGTAACCCACACGGTATAGCATTTGATTTTATAGGTAAAAAAGGTGTTAGAAATAAATCAGTATGTAACAATAAACATATATATCAATATTTATCAAAAAAATACGAAGATATTAAAAGCAAATCTGATATAGTAGATGCATATATATTTGCATGTAACGATGTCTGTATTAATTCGGTTGATGTGAATAATTATTTGGCGAATAAACTCGGAGTTAATATTACAACCAAAGATTTGAGAACATGGAATGCTAATAATTTATTTACTAAATTCTTTAATAAATCGGTAGATAGCAGAGATTGCAAGAATCCTATTAAAATGGCTATAGAGCTAACTGCGATACAATTACATAATACTCCCGCTGTATGCAAGAATAGCTATATTGATCCTAAAATAATTGAATTGGCACAGAATAAAATTTTACATAAAAATTGACTTTTATATTATTATATAATAATAAGATATATAATTAATTAATAGTTATGGATATTGATATTGTTAATGCGAACATTGAAGAAATGTTGGTTTATCGAGGCGATGATGTGACTATCTTTAAAGAACACTTGTTATCTATGAATAAGGAAGATTTCGAAACTGATAGAAACGTAATAGATATTCAAACGTCTAATACATCAGTTATCTATGCGCTTACTAAAAAGTTGAGAAAAATGATAATTGACGATCTTAAAGAAAAAATAAAGGACACCAACAATATCCAAGAATTTACGGGAAAATATGGTTCAAAGAAAAATGTTATAATCGTATTCAACAACGAATCTATATCAACGGCTGTAAAATCTCTTCTAAATAAATACGATAAAATTTTCCAGAAAAGCGGAGGGCAATTGCAATATTTCACGCTACAACAGCTCATGTTTAATCCTACAAAACATGTATATGTCCCTACACACACCAAACTTACCGATGAAGAAGTTAAGGAATTCATGAAAGAGTATATGGCGAGAACAAAGATGCATATGCATGTTATTTTGCAAAGTGATCCAATTGCTAAATGGATCGGATTGAAACATGGCGATATCGTGAAAATAAATAGATATAATGAAAATAGCGGGGAATCATTTTCATATAGGTCTTGTATTTGAAAATAAATAGGTATAATGAAAATAGCGGGGGGGGGAATCATTTTTTATATATGTCTTGTATTTGAAAAATATAATATATTATAAAATAATAGAGTATTTAAATAAATAATGGAAATTAATACAGGCAATTTAGAAGATTATAATACATTACATAAAAAATTAAAAAATTTAGTTTCAATTATAAAAAACACTGCAAATTCTACATTGGATAGTGATAAAGTAAATACTAAAAAATTTTTTGATACATCTTTTGATATTTTATTTCCATCATTCAGTAATTATTATAATATTGCAACCGACGGATATCAAAAAAATGGAGGAACTGTAGAAGACACCTATCTTAATTTATTAACTTGTAATGTGAATTTTAAAAATACTTTAGCCAACAGTATTAATTTAAAAATAGATCAAACCTACGCAAGTTTTAATAGTCGTTCAAATATTCTCAGTAATACAAGTAACTTATATGTAGATGATATTAAAAGGCAACATCTATTTTTTTACAACAATTTATCTAATAATAACACCACACAAAATCTAAATGTGGGAATTTCTAGAAATATATATTATACTATATTTTTACTTGATGTATACATTAAAATAGTAGAAGCATTCATAAACAGTAACATACTTGATGTAAATAATGAAAATTATTGGGATTACGAAGAAATAGCTGAAATTAATGATAACTCAAGCAGCGACTCTGCAGGCTATGGACATACAACATCTTATTCTGACTATAGTTCAATAATAACTCATACAAATTTGGTAAAAACAAGTGGTACTGCAGCTAGTTTTAGAAAATATAAAAATATACATATTCTATATAAAAAATTATACGACAATGATAACGATCAAACCCCTTCAGGTAAATGGGTTACTGTAAGTGATGGTGTAAATATCAAACAAGTAAATAAAGGTATATATTTATATATAGGAGACGAATTTAAAGAAGTACAGAGCACAGACGGTAGCGGTGCATCTATTACATATCATTATTTTAATAGCAATATTAATGTAAACCAAGAAGTATTACGAAATCCGCCCACATATAATATTGATAAAAAATATACTTTTATGAAAAATTCTTCAGATTTAGCTAATTTCAGCACAGATAACTCAAATAAATATATTTATAAAGAATTCAATTTTGATAATCAAGCATCGGGAGATTTTACGGATATAAAGAAACCATATCAAAAACTAATAAGAATCTTCCTTGTGATGATTAGAAATATTAAATACCAAAAACTAAAACAAACATTACATTATATATTAATTTACTTAAAATGCTTAAAATCATTATTATTAACATCTATACGCTCTATTAATATTTATTTTAACTTAGCATGGTCTCTTACAAATTGTTTAGCATTAAATTATCCTATTTACAAGGATCCTAAATATAAATTTATAAAGTATTTATCAAACTACGCTGATGGAGACACTGACGGATTTGAGAGTAACACTGAAATAGCATATAAAACAGTAACGCCCGAATATATTAAAAATTCTTACGTATACAGATTAATAAATAAAAATGCCAATTCTATCACAGATTCATTTAAAACAATTCTAAATGATATTGATAATAATATATATCGCCATATATACGTCTTAAATGAATCAATGCATCTATCAATAACAAGCTTAGATAAATACGGTTTTAACAATAATGATGACGGTTTATTATATACTAAATTTAATTATACAAGTAATATAAGTATAATAGGCCCCCATCTGACTGGTTTAAGTATAAGTACAGATAAAGAAAGCCTTCCTATATCTGAAACATTTATAAAATTAAAAAATAATTTAGCATTCCCCGATAATTATATTTTAACAATTCCCTCACTTGGTATTCGTGCTAAAATTACTAATATATCTATTAATACTACAGATAACAAATATTTAGATCTAAGAATAGCAAATTTAGAAGGAGCCAGAGCTATTCCCAGTAGTTTTGGAAGAACAAGTGCATATATTGAAAATGTATATGTAATACCCAGATCAACCTATGATATTGAAAAAAATATCATAAATCTTAAAAATAATATAGATAGAATTGATGAAAATATCAATAGTAATAAAACTAAAATTTTAAATAATACTTCATTGTATGAGTCACACAAATCAAAGAACAAAATGCTATACGACCAATTAATAGCTTATATTGTTATTGTGTCTTTCGTCGTATTTGTATTATTAACTATAAATGTTGCAAATGTTGAAAAACCACTATTAAAGATAATAACTTTAGCGTGTTTCGGTATAATAATAATATTAATATCAGTATATTATATCATCAAAACAATATATATAGATGAAAATTATGTAGAAACATTCACTGTAGTAAACCAAGATATATTTAATGATATATGCAGAGATTGTACCCATCCTTCGGAAACATCATCAAGAACTAGTGAAAACGCAGCTATTACTAAAAATAGAAAGAAAGATAAAGTATTAAGTATATTAAAATATAATGCTAAAACACTATCAAAATACATTGATTTAGCATTATTACATACAGATTCCCAAACACTTTACAATAAAGAGGCAGAAATAGAGTTTTTGGAGAAGAATAGACACGATGCTAAAAATTATGCTAACTATGTTCTTGAACACAAAAAGGATGATGCGCATTTAAATATAGATGTTATAAAATACGAAAATACTAAATATGTCGTATATTTACAGTCTATACTATTACTTTCTTTAATAATAATAGGTTCATATACGTTAAATCTATATACTAATAATAATTATATTAATATTATATCATTAATTACCATAATTATTTTAATAGTATTGTTTACATATTATATAATAAATATCAATAGAACTGTCCGAACTATTTCTTCTAATTACTATTGGGGAAGAGAATTCCCGAAAACCTACGAACGATTTTCTAACTGTAAAAAATAAAAAAATAGATTCGTTACTTCGTTACTTCGTTACTTCGTTATTATTTTTTCATATATTTCATAAAAATACTTATGAATAAATCTATATATTATTTTAATGGCAAAAATTGAAGAGAGTGAGGAGTCTTCCAAAGAGTATGACGATAATGGCGATACTGAGTATATCGTAGAATCCGAAGAAGATACAGAGGATATAGAAGATGCTTCTGACGATGCTTCTGAAGAAGATACAGAAGATATAGATGATATAGCTAAGAAGCTTGTATATGATAACAATATCTATGATGAGTATGGAAGAAAAGTTCGCGAAAGCAAAGCGAGTAAAGCGAGCAAAGTAAACGAAGTAAACGAAGTAAACGACGTAGGTACAGTAAATAATATCATAAATAATTATAATAATTTTAATAAATTACAAGATGAATATGATGAAAAAAATGATAATATGGTATATCTTATTTTGAATCCTAAAAAAAATATTAGAAACATCCCTTCTGTAAATCTTAAAAAACATCCTATAAATAAAAAAGTCTATAAATTCTATAACAGATACAATAGCAACGAGAAGAAGTATTTTGATATTTTGCCTGAATCTGATAAAATGAATTTAGTAAATATCGAAGAGCAGATAGATAGTAGTTCTATTTTTACTGACGTACCTATTCGTTTCAAGATACTTAATTCAAGCATTAATACACATACAAAAAAAAATATTGTGAGCAAAATTGAAAATTTCAATAAAATGAACAGCTATTCTTCAGAATATAACAAAATGAGCGCATGGTTATTATCGTTAAATAATATACCATTTAATAAATTCTATGAGATACCTATTAGCATTACAGACGGTCACGAAAAGATATCTGGTTTTCTAAATAATATCAGAACACTAATGGACGATACAATTTTCGGACACAAAGATGCTAAAGAACAAATAATACGAATTTTAGCCCAACTAATATCTTTTCCCAAAGCATCAGGGTATATTATAGGAATTCAAGGAAGTGCCGGAGTCGGAAAAACTAAACTTATTAAAGAGGGTATTTGTAATGCTCTAAATTACCCAAATGCATTTATATCTCTTAGTGGCACAGACGATTCTTCCTTTCTCAAGGGGCATTCTTATACATACGAAGGGTCTTCCTATGGAAAAATATGCGAGACATTGATGAAGACAGGAATTATGAATCCTCTTATATTATTCGACGAATTAGATAAGGTTTCTAATACATACAAAGGTCAAGAAATTATCAATACATTAATTCATATTACAGATCCAGTCCAGAATGATAAATTTAATGATAGGTATTTTGAAGAAATAGATTTTGATATATCGCGGTCGATGATTATATTCACATACAACGACGATTCATTGATCAATCCAATCTTAAGAGACCGAATGATAGTTATAAATGTTAATGGTTACAATATCGAAGAAAAGATAATATTGGCAAGAGATTACATTATACCCGAAATATTAAAGCAGTACAATTTTAATAAAGGGGACATTCTGTTTACAGAGGATTTAATAAAGCATATAATTAATGATATCGAAACAGAGGATGGAGTCCGCAATTTAAAGCGAGCAATTAATGATATAGTTTCGTGGATTAATATGATGTTATATGTTCCTAGAGATTCTATTAAAATATCATTGCCATTTAGTGCATCTAAAACATTCTATGATACATATTGTAAAAAAAAGAATATTATATCTTGTAATAAATTTAATAGTTTATATTTATAATTTTTTATATATTTAATAATAGAGCATTGATATATGAGCTATATAGACCTTGATACTTTTGTATTTTTTGGATGTTGGAATAATATTGATTGCGAATATAAATATTTATATCGCGATATAGTATTACAAAGTATTAAATTACTTGAAACAGAGACTAATAATGTATTTATTGCGGGAGATAACTGGTATAATTTGTTAGTTAAAAATAGCGCGGATTTAGAGAATATAATTACAAAGGAAATAAAGAGCGGTAAGCCCGTTGAAATAACACATTATTTAACTCCGATATTAATTTCGGGTTACTATACATTATATAATATGAATAAGAATATTTACATATGCGTAGGTAATCACGATGAAGCCGAAGATGAACAGGAAGATATTGACCCAGTAATACAGAAAGGCCTCAAAAAGAACTGTATGATTGAAACGCAGAAATATTATTTAAAAAATATTAACAATTCTATTAAGGCGAATCCTATAGATAACAAAAATTATATAGATTATTCAGAGGAAGATGTTTTAACATATCCTGCAATTCAATTTATACATAACGATAAACCACCGAGCTTAGAGCAATTGAATCAATTAGCTCAATTGGAAGAAGAGTATACGCTAGAATTAGAAAAAAAACATGAAAATATGAATGAAATTAAATTATACTCAGGAGATCATATTGAGATTGTCGATAATAATGAAGCTGCTTATATTGTTGTGATAATAAATACAAATATATTGAGTTTAGAATATATATATAGAGTAGCCATGAGAATTGAGAGAAAACTCAGCGAATACGATAACGATACTATGGGTACTATGGATACTATGGGTACTAAAGCATCTAAAGGAAAACCTGCGAAAAAACAGCTATTTGTTATGGGTCACATACCATTATTTAGCGATAAAAAAAACCAGCTTAATAAAAATAAAGAGATGAGTGAAGATATATTAGAAGCACTCTATGATATGTTAGTAAAATACAATTCTATTTATTTGTGCGCAGATACACATAATTTTAATATTATGAAGATAACTAATCAGCAAAATTCAAAAAGTCTTATACAGATAACTTGCGGGACAGGAGGAGCAAAACCAGATCTAATAGAAGAAAAAATTGGGTTAGACTACTTATCTAATCCGACACCAATTAAAAATTATTATATATATTATAACTCAATAAATTCATATGGGTACTGTAGCATATCAATTAAACAAAAAGAGATAGTTGTTGTATATAATAAAATAATAGATGCCTTAAAACAAAAAGAAGAGACGCAAGAAATGCATTATTCCAAATACATATATATTATTGAAAACAACGAATTATCTCATTTTACAGTTAGAGAGAATAGAGAACTGTTTAAAAATATTGAAGAAAATATTGAAAAAATAGCAAATGTTTCAAAATTACACCGCGATATATATTGTGCCGAAGATTATATGAATATGAATCATGTTATTAAGAGCGAGAAAAACGCCACAGACAAACAGGTAATCTGTTTCAACAAAGCATATAAGAAGGAAAAGAAAAATAAAAAGAAATAGACCATATAATCTAAAGATATATGAAAAATTATAATATAATATTAATATAAATATGCTGTACCAATATCTTCAACTATTTCTATTATTTGTAATTTTTATAATATTTATATCGTTAATTATTTATTATATTATATATTATTCGTTTGATATTACTAATACTTACAGTAACATTTATTACATGTCTGCAAACGAGACTTCCGCGTTTTTAAAAAAAGACAATGACTACTATATATCGGGTTTATCGACTTATGATTTATATGCAAGAGATACGTCTTCGACTATAAAATATTTAGCAGATATACAGACACTTGCTACTTCTTTTACTGATAAAGATATTGAGCTTTTAAATAATTGTACAAGTATAGCAGATTATTTACTACGTAATATAAAGATAAATAATATAAAAGATATTGCATACGCAAAATTTATAAATTTCAAAGAAATTGCAAATATCAAATGGGTTTTTTCTAAAACCGAAAGCAACGGAAAACTAAGTTACGAAAGCGGATTACCGCATACACGGAAAAACATAATATTTTTATCAGACAAGGTATTGATAAACGACGAGGACGAATTGATTAAAGTATTAATACACGAAAAGATACATATATACCAGCGCAACAATAGTGATTTATTCAAATCTATAATAATCAATATGGGATATGTTGAGGTTACCGAAGATATGATTGCTAATAATTCGGAATTAATAAGACAGATTAAATATAAACGATCAAACCCAGATATAAACAAGAAACTTTATAAAAACACTGCTACTAATAAAATACTAATATGCTTTTATAAAAGTGATAAGCCGTCTAGTATAAGTGATGTTTCAGGAAATTATTATGAAGAACATCCTTATGAAAAAATAGCATACGAACTATCTGAATATATTTATAATATAAATAAAATTGAAAAATATAAGAACATATAAGAAGATAAAATAATATTTACAGTAAGTATATAAATGGACGAAGTTGTTAAACAAGCTCCCGATGGAATGAATTATGAAGATATTGAATTAATATTTAATAATAACAATAAGGATGTATTGAAGACACTTATTGAACTATGGAAAATTCAAGAAAAAATTATTAAAAATATATCAGAATCTCAATGTAGGTGGGAAGGTATAAGAGATATATGCGATTCGCACGATAACGAGATGCAAAAAAAAATAAACGAATGTAAAAAGAACCTTATCGATTAATCTATTAAAGAGACTATTGTCGATTATCGCAATAGATTGTTGATATGGCTTATTTCTGTTTTATAATCTTCAGACGGAGTTTCTAAGATTATAAGAGGTATCTTTTTTTTCGTTAGATTGTGTATAAAATTATTCATATCATCGATAGGTATTTGTCCGTCTAACATTATTGAATGGCGATCTTTTAAGTCGCCCTTTTTAACTAAGCTATTATTGAGATGAATAGCAATAACATCGCTACTATTTTTTTTAAATAGAATATTATATGCTTCTATCAATTCATAACCCAATGCCCATGTATGTGCGGTATCAAAGCATATTCCTAAATATTTTTGCTGTTCCTTTGAAAAGCCATTATAAAAGTCTATGAAATCATTTAAATCTGTTAGTAATTCAGTACCTTGCCCAGCGGGAGTTTCAATAATTAATTTGGTTTTCATTTTTTTATTTCCCATCTCCTTGACTATATAATCGATAGCTATTTTCATATTTTCTAATCCTTTTTCTGGAGTTGAACCAACATATTTTCCCACATGCAATACAACACCTACGGCACTCATCATATCTGCAATTATTAACTGATTTAATAGCAGTTTAATCCAATAACAATCTTCGAGTAACATGGTTCTCTTGCATTCCATAGCATCCTTTGCTATATTTATAGTATAAGGAGCATGTATTATTAGCTTGAACTTTTCTTCCTTTAAATATTTTTGTATAGATGGAGCTATCTTGATATAACTTTCCATATTTGTAATTGTATTGCTTCGCGGATTAGATACGAATATTTGTAAAGCATTTCCCCCGTTATTTTTGATATTATTCATAGTCTCAATAATACCACGATCATCGCGGTTTATATGCGCACCTACATATATCTGTTTAATCATCTTAATATTTTATCAACTTATATTATAATATCAATTTTTAGTTTGATATCATAAAACTATTAACAACAATACAATGTTTTGAGAGAAGAGCAGATTGAACAATAATTAATGTTACAGATAAGATGAGAGAATCTTATGAAAAAAGTAACGTAAAATATTTTACAAACAAGGAGTGTGAAAAATTTATTAAGATTAAACTAAAGCATATGATAATAATTAAAAAACTAATTATTTTATAGAACTTATTTTATCATTCTTTTTACTTCTACTGATTATTAAGAATAATAGATTTGTTATAATTTTATATTTTTACACCTTTGGACATTTAAAATGCCGAATTTAGTCTTTATAATTCTTGTATTTTCTTACCTTATTTTTATTAATATATTTGGGTTGTCTATTATATGTTCCTTTTAATATTTTCTTATAGTAGCCTTCTGGTATCGTTTTTATTACCTCTTTGATATTATTATTTAAGTCTTCGTATAATAATCCTTTTTTCTTTTGTAATTTAGATTTTAGAAGACTAAAAAACATTTCTATAATGTTGATATGATACTGAATAAATCAAATTATTATTCTTATGTTTATTAATTCCTTAACTCTTATGTTTCTATGGGAACTTGCATTATCTAAAATGATAACCTTGTTTTTATATTTATTAGTAATAAACCTTTCTAAAAATACTAATAACCTATCACCATCTATACCACCTTTATTATATAATTCATAACCTTCAACCCCATTTATTGAAATAGCAAAAACACCTGTATATTTTTTGAAAACTTCTTGAAATAAAAAATTATGATATCGCTATATTCTTACTTCATCGCTTATAGTCTTACTACATTTCGTCAGAATAGTAGTCGCTATCCTCTTCGGTAATTGCATCATAGTCGTAATATTCGTCACTATCATAATTATACGACATAGTTTCGTCGTCATCAATATCTTCATTAAAATAAATAACATTGCTAATATCGTCATTTAATTCTTTCTTTCTTTGAATATTATTATAATTATTATAATATTCATATTTTTTATTAATATTAGTATAATGACTGTTGATATCGCAATTTTCATTTTCAATTTTTTCACTAAGTTCATAGCTAAGATAATCTCTTCGGGCTTTTGTAAAGAAGCTTTTAGGAGGATCTAATGATTTATTGAATGGATCTGTTACACAATTATAATATTCGTTCTCTAAACTTTTTCTATCATAATCTTTATTATCTCCATAAAAATCTATATAGTTACTAATAACAGACTGCATTCTCTTCCTTTTAATATCATCAAGGTCACATTTGCATACCATAAGATACTTTGTATATCCATCGTACAATTCTTTAATATTATAGATTAAAGAGCTCGTATCCTTTACTGTATTATCAGCGTTTAAAATATTAGCAAAATCAACGAAAGAATAATACTTCATATTAATAATAATACTTCATATTAATATTATGTTATATCAATTTTTATTTTTTAGCAGCATGCTTAGTCGCTAAATAATTTTGCAAATATTCTATTGATTTGCTCGTTAATTTTGTCGGTATCCACGTTTTGCGAATGTTTATATTCGACATACAAGGTTTTTATAGTTTCTTCTCTATTGCTATCGAGATCATATCTAATAATAATCGATAGTCGATTAGATATCTTATACTCTTTAATAGTATATTCGCAAATATTATCAATATCGTTTGTGCAAGGGAATGTATAGTTGGGTTGCTTATCTTGTTTTGAAGAGATAACCAGAATATTATCTATAATATCCAACTCTTTTTTAATCTTGGTATACACATATTGATTATCATTTGATAATTCATAAGTATATACTCTTTCTTTATTAAAATATGATTTGTATTTTTCAGTACGACTTTTCTTATAGATATTATCGACCATTTTATCTATCTTGTCGCTTATCATAACATTAATAGTATTTTCAGTCTTACTATTTATTATGTACAGTTCTATCGTATTAATATTTACATCATTTGATATATATTTTCCGATATCTATACGCGTATACATTATTATATAAATATATATATCTATAATGTATATATCATTTTTTTAGGATTTATATATAAAAAATTGATAGAACTATATAAATATATTTTAAGGTAATTATGAGTATAGAATATAAACTATATGATTTAAATGAAGAAATCGAAAAATACTCAAATAAAGATACGAACATTCCTGATGAACAAAAGAATTTATATAATAAACATAAGGTTCGCGAAGATTTTTGTAATCTATTGCAAAATACTTTGCATATTTCTACATTAGAAGCTACTGACTTGGAGATAGGAGTTTTCAATTGCACTATAGACTATTCTATTTCTAACAAGATCCAGTTATCATGGAAATGTCTCTTGTTCATAGATACGTATATTAATATTGCTCGGAGCATCTACTCCAATCTCAAATCAGATAGCTATGTAGGAAATACAGAGCTGTTGAAAAGAATGGTCGAATACAAGGAATTTAACCCACATATGCTTCCGTATATGCAGAGTCACAATATATTCCCTGAAAGATGGAAAAGTATTATTGATAAAAATAATTTGCGTATTAAAGAGGCCTATGAATTTAATATTGTAGCTATGTCTGATATGATTACTTGTATGAGATGTAAAAGTAAAAAGGTAAGTTATTATGAATTACAAACGAGGTCAGGAGATGAAGCATCCACTTTATTCATGGAATGTCTAATCTGTGGCAAGAAATGGAAACAATAGGCCATCGGTATTAGACTCTTTATGCGTTTATATCTATTATGTAGTCAAAACATTCTGTTAATATATAATAAGCTATTCCTATATATATTTTATTTTCGTCGTTATCTACCAATTCAATGATATTATTGTAATATCTTTTATTTAATATGTAATGCTGTATGGCGTTCTGAATTCCGTAATTATATATAATATCTTCAATATTATTTTTTTCATATATTGGAAGAAGAATATGGTCTAATATATATTTGTTAGTATTATTAATTAAATATATTCTATCTTCGTGTTTAATATCTTTGATTTTGCTATAGATACATTCGGCGATTAAATTATTAGAGTCTTTTAATATTATTTTATACTTATATTGCATTATATTAATAATATGTTTACTCTTTTTTTTATATATAAAAATAAAAATTGATTCGGTTCTTATGATTATATACTATCCAATATCTTAAAATGTCTACTAATTCTACTACCGATAATACCCCTGTCTTCAAAAATGTAGTAGATTCAATTCCCATCATGTATTCGACTAATTACACTAATGTAAGCTGTACTGTTAGCGTTGGTAAAGGAAAGGACGTGGCTATCTATGAAAACAAGCAAGACCGTACAAACTTTAAGGAAAAATACCCAATCGAAGTATTCCAATTAGGAGATAAGGAAGGATATGTTGTTATTGCAGAGGAAGGCCCTATTGTATTTCGAATTGAAAATCCGGATATTTATAAAAAGGGAGCTGTGGATGAAGAATTCAGTTTGGGATTTGCAATTGATACAGTAGAACCCGTATATAGCTCGGAATCACAGTACAATCCCAACAATTATAAGAGGGATGGTGTAGTCTGCGCAATCCCTATTTCAAAAACAAATGAATATTGCAAGTATGACTATGATCAGAACTTGAAAGCAAGTTATCAACTAACTACGTCAAAGGTAATTGACCCTTCTTATGAATTGACTGAAGAAGATATTAAGCTTGGTATGGAAAGAACATCAAGTGCTACTGGTGTATTCTATCTAACCTTTATGGTTCTAAGTAGAACAAAACTTCCCGTAGCTACTTATAGATCTTACGATAGTTACGATGAAGATTTAACTCGTAGTACTACACGAAGCTCTACACGTGGAACTACGCGTGGAACTACTCGAGGTATGCAAGCAGAACCTTCTAATAATATGCAACGTGTCGAAAGTACAGCAGCGAGAGTAGGATATGGTAATGCTGCTTATTCAGCTTCTGTAAATACCGACTTTAAATATGCAGAAAATACTGTTAGATATGTTCTTCCTATCCGTGTAAGAATTAGGAAGGATTCTGAATTGAGCAATATCAATTGCTCAAAAACTCTCGATGGAGCATTGCATAATAATAAACTCATGCAAACAGCCGCTATTCCTTATTACGATTAACATAGGTGATAGCTGTGTGATGTAAGAATGTATATTATATATATATTATTTTTTACTTTTTTTTTCATCTATGGTGTCCATTGATATCAATATAATGGATATACAGCCGAGCATTATACCAATGATGCTTTGGTATGATAGTTTAATATTTTTTTCATAATAGATAACAAATAATAATATAAATATTATTTCGAGAGCTACAAATACCCTAAAGTATGCTGGATTTGGACATGTTTTTATGATATAATATCCGAGTAGTATTACAAAAAATAGTACTATAGAATAGATGTAATACTTTGGTTTACTAATTTCTCCAGAAATATAATTTATTTTGTTAAATGATAGTATATATAATATACTCAATATTCCCACAATTATGTTTGTTATGATAGGAAATACATTACTTGGAGTATCATCATAACGCAAAAATAAAATTAATCCTGCAACTATTATGCTATGTATTACTGATAAATATATCCATTCCATTATCTGTATATTTGTATATCTATATATAGTACGCATTTATAATTCTAATTCTAATTCAACCATTTTTCCAAAAGTCTTCTGTAGTAATAAATAGCATTCCCATTCTATTTGCGGTAGTTTCATCTGTCTTTCTATCTCCTACGAAGATGCATTTCGAGGGATTTAATTTTAGAGTTTCTACAAAGTTGATCACTTGGCCTACCTGAGGTTTTCTACAATAGCAACTTAATGGAAAAGCGCTATGGGGACAATAAGAAATAGCAAACTCTTTTTCATTTAACCCCAGCATTTCGCGAGTCTTATTCATACATTCTATGACCTGATTTTCGCTAACAACTCCCTTTGAAATACCAGACTGATTACTTATTCCAAGTAGTTTATATTTATTTTTTTGAAGAGCTTTCAATTTTTTCCTCTGTTCTTCCAGAGGTATAAATTTTATTGGTTCTACTTCTTCTGGAATTATAGGATATTTATGCTTAAGATGTTCCGTATCTCGCAAAGTTCCGTCTATATCGAAAAATACCGCCTTATTTCTATATCTTCTACCATCCCATTTAACAGATGGGGCCTGTATAGTTATTACTTTTTCAAATCCCTCATCTAATTTCGGAATCTCTATTTTTTTTCGCATAGAGAACAAGGTAGCTGGCGGAAATACATTAGGGTCTTTATGAGCCTCTGTATTTTTCTCGGCTTTTCCAGTCATATATAACTGCTTATATCTATCAAACATCCTATGTAATGTTTTTACCTGACTATCTTCAATTGTATTTGCAATATAATGAGCTTCTATGGGAACATTTACACTATGAGCCAATTTAATAAAAGGTTTTCTTGTATCTGCTGTAATATTTGTATTATCAATAATTATACAATAATTATTTTTAGATTCTAAAAGTTCATTCAATTTCGGTAAAATATCCGCAATTGCACCACCTAACGTATCGCGCGATAATATAATGCCGTTTTTAGAATATTTCTTTAACAATTTTTTAGAATATGTAGATTTACCAGATGCAGGGAATCCTACAATAACTATGATCCTCTTTCCTTTCGCACAGTTTTTATTCTGGACTTTACAATCCATAATAATAATTAGAATTTATCTTACTATAAATAATCATTTTTTATATTCTATATTCTTTAATAGTACAACATTATACTATGTAAAAGAGACAAAAAAGACAAAGTAATCCATTCTATTGTAGATATATTATATAAAATGAATATATAGATAAAATATTGCAAAATTTAATAAATAGAAGATTTCATATGCAAATATGGTATCGTTACATTCTTTTACCAGAAGAGCAAATAATATTATCTGAATGAATAAGAGAAATAATAAAATATAGCAGGTTTTATTGCAGCATATTACGAACATAAAAAGTAGTATAGATAGAAATGCTATGCAAGAAAATATATAGTGAAGTGTATGCCCTTCATTGAAATATATTAGACCATATATGGAGAGTAATAATATACTTATTGTTATTAGAGAATATATATTGTCTCTTTTGCGTTCATATAATATTATTGCTATACCCATCAATAACATAAAAAACAATATTATATATTTTGCTTTTTCGTTTGATATTATACTCGAGATACTGTTGTTATTATTGTAATAAGCAGATATGTAAATAATAGGAAATAGATATATAATAAGTGCAGTAAGCAACAATATATTTTTATTGACCATTTATACTATAATAATAATTATAATAATTGTTGATTTAAGATTATTATATTTATTATTAAATATAAGGCGAATATAATGACTACAATTTATAATCCTATATTTATAAAAAACTACAATATTTATGATATATTCTATAATGATAGAGGAAATATAATTATAATTAAGCCAGGGCATTGCAAAATAAATAATATTAGAATGTATATTAATGATATACTTTTAAATTTTCAAGTAGAAATTTGTTCCCATGGTCATGCACATATTTATTATTTATATAATGAAACCTTTGTATATGATGAAAATAAAACATATGATATAATAATAGACGATGAGAATGTAACAACGAAAATTAATAATTATCCTAAATTTGAAAATGAAATAATAATGTCTACTATTGTTAAAAATGAAGATAAATATATATTGCAATGGATACAATATCATAATAAGCTTGGTATAACAAGATTTATTATTTATGATAATTCTACAGATAATACTTTACATACATTATTAAGTAAAAATATTACTAATAATATATTTATCGTAATTAACTGGCAATATGAACATATATTTCAACAAACGCAACAAAACCATTCTATACATGCTTTCAATAAATCTAAATATATTGGATTATTTGATATAGATGAATATATTAATTTGCAAGAACCATATATTCAAATAGATAATTTTTTATCAGATATTATAAAGATTGATGATGTAAATATAGATGCTATTGGAGGATTTCAACTATTAAATAAACTATTTTTTAATCCAAATAATTTACCAGATGATAATTATAATTTTTTACAAATATATAATTGCGATACTATTTCATTATCTGGGCGCGCTAAGTGTTTTGTAATACCTAAAAATGTAAAAACATTTTCTGTTCATGTTATAACTAATGGATTACCTATAAAATATATAGGTGAAAATTATGCATATTTTAATCATTATTTTTTTCTAAATAAAACAGATAGAGGGTTTGATAATACTTCTTTAATTGATAAAAGTATTACGCGATTAACTAAATTATTTAATTTACATTAAATTAGGTGTTGTAAGTAACAATATATTTTTTACTTTAATAATAATAAAAATTGATTTAAGATTATAAAAATATTATTTATATAACAGAATGGCCAGTGTAAATACTACTAATATTAAGCAGACTCTGCATATTACCTCGGATATTTATAATATTATTATGAAAAATCAGGTACTTATTAGTAATTATAACAGACAGAATCTAAACTCTACATATCGTAAAGCTCTTCCTAAAAATAAGAATTTCGAAGATGTAATTAAGCAGAATATGAGAAATATTAAGAAGATGCAATTCTTCTGTAGTAACTTCTGTGGCGGTAATATCGATGAATGCACGTGTATGCATCGAGTAGTTTGAATAACCCCTATCCATACCTCGATATCTCCATATCTCGATATCTCCATATCTATTTATCGATATTGAGCTTTTTATGAACAGTTTCTATGGCTCCTTCAATCCATGCTTGTCTATCACTATATGCCTCTCCTAATATGTATATGTTTTTAGAGATAAAGAGGTCATCTATATTTTTTTGTATTTTTTTTGAATCAACTCCTATTTTCCAAAGATGATCCCCAGCTTCCCAGTAATGCATCGTAATCCATTCAGGATCTTTTATGTTTTTTTCGGGAAACATCTCATTTAATATTTTTGTTAGATATTTCATAATATCCTTATCATTTTTAAAGTTATTCCAAAAATCAGCATTATAGCTATCACTATAGCTTATTTGTATCAAGCCGCTTTCATAATCTATAGGAATTATGAACTGTATTTTATTTTGCACAAGTGTCTTAGGCATGTTCTTAAACCATACGTCCTTATATCTCGCATATATACGTAGAAGTTTTCCATCAGTAACTGTATTGAATAAATGCTCGTATTGTGTAAAATATGCAATATCCATATAATCCTTTCTTTTTATTGTTAAATAGAGCTTCGAGTAATTATATTTAACCCTATTTACAATAATATATTTGTTGGCTTCATATACATCCTCGAGAGTTGACGATAGCTTTATAGTAATCCCAGCATTTTCAATATATTTACATAGAGAATCGCTTAATATGCTTATTCCATCGCGTAAAACGTAAAAGTCATTGTTTTTTATATCAAAGTCTTTTCGTAATGTTAGTAATCCGTTATATGCATTCATATCATACATTTCCGCGATATAACCAAGAGAGGTTTTTAATAGCTCTACTTCATTTGTTGGTAATATTAGAGAGAAGTAATTGTGCAAATTATAATTATTAAGATCATATTTATTAAGATTAACCTTATTCCCAATAGCATATCTCCACAAGTCATTTAGGCTTTTATATTGAGATTTATAATGTTTCAATAACTGCTGTTCATTCATTAATTTGCCGTCAACAAAATAATTGTTGTTTTTATTGATATTTATGATCTGATCTTCAAGATGAAAGTCCTTTATTAATTTCATAACATATTTGTGCTTCTTTCCCAATCTTCCTGCTCCTGCCGAGTATTTATATCCACGGTTTTCATGTGTATATATGCGCCCTCCTATTCTATCGGATTTTTCAAAGATGATAATATCAGTAGCTTGTACTCCTTGAGATAACAGTTTATAAGCGAGATATAGCCCAGTTATACCTGCACCGATTATCAAATGCTTCATTATATACCTTTTATATTTCCAAAATAATTTTATTATTCTCAACTTCTAAAAACGAGTACATAATTTATTTTTCTCTCAACTTTTAAAAACTTTTTGAAATTTCTAAAATTTTTTCAATTATGTACTCGTTTTTAGAAGTCCATTATCTTGAATATATTAAGGCTACTGCATTTTTCCTCATTTTCCGTTCATACTCATCGCTAATCTCTTTTAATTTATTAGTATTACTTGATAAATCATCATATTCATATGATTTCCCTGATCTTCTTATAATTGTAGTATAATGCCCCGAGTGTATTGTTGAGCCCTTGTGTAATATTATAGAACGTAATTTTAACTCCTTCTTATCATCTCTAACCTTTATTGTATCTGGATATATGATTGATGTATTTAATTTTTCTGTTCCTGTATTTCTATATAGCTCAATTATTAGTATACCATTAGTCTTATAAATCTCATAGATTTTTTCATAATATTTAACAAGTTTTCCCTTAGAATTCTTATAATAATTACGAGCATCTAATTCATATTTATCTTGTCTCATAGGTATTACCGAAGATATATTAAGAGCTTTAGCGCCTATTAGATAATGCGATGATACCTCAACTATCATATTTTTAATATATTTATTAGTACCTTCTTTAACTTTAACGTTGCTTTTGAAATCAAATATTTTATCTAAAAAAGTTAGTAATTCAAATACATCTATTTGCTTCGTAATCCAATTATCAGAATTATTAAAAAATATTTGGCCTCCCGAATTATCCTTAACAAGCTCATTATAGTATTTTTCTAAATACTTTCTGATACAAGAACAATTATTTGTTTCTATAGCTTCATTCTTATTGATATGTCTATATATTTTATGTAATTCTTTTTGTATTTTTGAAGCATATCTGGGAACTAATTTATTTGCAAAAAATGCATTATATATCACTCGGCTCTTGAAATGAAAGAGAGCTACTAAAAGACTATCAATGTAACAACTGTTATGCTCGTTAACAATGGCGATATTATAGTTTTGATTACGAATCTTTTTTCCAATTATACCATTGATATTCACACATCTATTTGTAGGTAGATTTAGTATTTTTAGAGGCGGGCATTCTTTCATGGCCATTGTCTATTATTATCATATAAATAATTACTAAAATATATATATTAACAAGCAATGTTTTATAAAAACGAAATAGGATATATTACAATGTTAAAAGACGCCTTGAGCGGGGAATCTAAACTCACGAGAAATGGAGAAGTCTTATCGCAATTTGGATATATGATTCAATTTGAAGATATTTCAAAAGCATTTCCTTTGTTAACTACTAAAAAAGTATTCTTCAGAGGGATTGTAGAAGAACTACTATGGTTTCTTAGAGGTTCTACAGATGCAAATGAATTAAAAAATAAATATGTTAATATATGGAATGGAAATTCTTCTCGCGAATACTTAGATAGCATTGGTTTAAACAATTATCGTGAAGGAGAACTCGGGCCAGTTTACGGATGGCAGTGGCGTAAATTTGGGAAAAAATACGGAGATCACAGTGCCTGCGATGGCCATATGGGAACAGATCAATTAAAAACAATTTTAACAGAATTGCTCAAGGATAATAATAGCAGAAGAGCTGTATTATCTGCGTGGAATCCGGAAGATCTTAATAAAATGGCTTTACCCCCTTGCCATATTCTATATATTTTTAATAAAACAAGTACTGGTCTATGTTGTCTATTAACAATGCGAAGCTCAGATTTGTTTTTGGGCCTGCCTTTTAATATTGCAAGTTGCGCTTTGCTAACTATTATAATATCACATGTTCTACATATTAACGCTTCTAAAATGAGCATATCTATATCTGATGCTCATATATATATGGAACATGTTGAACAAGTAAAGACTCAAATTGAATTAGAAATATACGATTCTCCAAATCTTATTATTAAAAAACCTGCTCCGTCATTAGATTCTTCTATAGAAGAAAAAATTGAATGGATAGAAGGGCTATCATATAATGATTTTGAACTTGTTAATTATAAGTCTCATAAAAGCTTGAGTGCGCTAATGAAATAAAAATTGATCGTGGAAATATATACTTCATATATTCTTGAGCAATGAATACTTTAGCAAACCTCAATAAATTTAGGGTAGAGATGCTGAAAGAACACCTCGCACACTCTATGGTTAACCACGAAAATGAAATTATGAAGGAGACAACTCTAAAAAATGCTCATGTATATTGTGTATTAAATAGTGTTTCTGCACAGCAATACGGGCCCCTGCTTGAAAAATATATTCGTATCAGAAATAATTTTATAAAAAATGTTGCATCAGCTTGTAATGGCGATTGTTCAAAGGATGATAAGAATGCTGAGATAAAAGCATCTATAGGTGGCGCAAGACATAACAAGTTTAACTGGGTCCAGTTACGTATTTCTCACGATATTCATTATTATATCTTAACTGCATATAATCTTACAAGTAAAAATGTAGATAATCAAGGAGAATTATACGTCTTTACTGTACCCAAATATGATATGTTAACTATTATTTCAATGTATGGAGGATATGCCCATGGTACGATTAAGGAACATGGACCTATTACAATTTCCGATTTGCAAGATGAAAAAAATAAAAAAGAATATTCTTTAAGGCCTACAATTGGAGATAAGTGTTGGATAGATATCATGAAATTTAGAATAACCGATGATCAGCTCTGACGATCAGCTCTGACGATCAGCTCCGAATACAACTTAACAAGTTCTCCTCGACCTATTGAATTCTGCCTCGCAGTATTCTGGCTTAGAGAATAATCTAATAGGCCAAATCTCTCGATCAATAAAGATATACTTATTTTTGACTTAATCCAATGCCAACTTTTTGGACTTAATTTATCAAGACCAGTATTTACTATAGTTCCGCACTTTCCTCCATATGCTAATATTGCAAAATCAGCTCCTTTGGGCGGAGTAGGTTGTCCTCTTGTATCTAAGGGGCCATATGGTAAGAATTCCCAGTCATCGTGTTTATTAGATAGCCTTATAATATCTCGAGGCTCTTCTTTTTTTTCCCATATTTGAAAACAGCACTTGGCTTGCATTGGAGGACTAAAAGAACACGGTTCTAAAGGGATATCATCATCATATACTAAATGAAACATCCTATTTAGTCTATTTTGAATACTAACACGCCTAAATGTTTTAGGTATAATAAAAGCTATTACAGAAGCCCATTCTGCTGAATGATTAAAGAACTTTACGGCCATTGAACTTATTCTTCCAAAAGGAGGATTGCCTATTACAAGGATATTTCTATTCCCAATGGACGGATGTGGAGACAGGGGTTGATGCGAAGGTGGAGACAAAGACGGACAATAATCAAAGAAATTCATCTCTATAATATCTGGGTGTTCTGGTGAAATATCAATTCCTATCTTTTTATCTGTAGGAATTTGCAATAAGAAGCTCCCATTCCCAGCACTTGGTTCAACTACTAAATCCCAATTATCCCAATTATATTTTGAACCTATTGTATTAATACAATTCAATGAGATAGCATGAATAGTATAGAATTTATCCATACCTTCTTTACGGACTTGTTTAGTATCAGACATATATATACTTAATCCTATATACATATATAGTCAATTTTTCTAAATTATACTTTAGCAGATTTGAGTAATCGCCTTCCATTTATTGAATTTTTCATCAAATTCACATGAAAATTTAATAAAGGTTATTGCATTTTTATCTCTAAATGCAGTTCTCAACAGTTTACTATCTTTCATTGTTTGAACCAATGCTATCCCGAGAGGTTTATCATTAGTATTCTCTGTTTCATATATGTTATAAATATCTGGTTCAAGAGTTTTCATTAGATACAACACTTTATGACCTTCACTTAGTTTTTGATGACCTTCGGAACCGTTAGAACCGTTGGGACCATGGACTTCTTTTGTGATATTTATAGAAGGTTGTTGTGATATCTCAGAATCAATCGTCTTAAATTCAGTGATATCCTTCGTTTTCCTTATAACATCTACGACACTCGAGTCGTCAAAGTTATATAACTTAGGTTTATATTTCAAATCATAAGGCCATATATAGATACCTCTGCATGTATAATTGAGATTTTTAGTAAGTAATTGAAGCTCTTCAATTGATTCCTTATACATATTATAGTAACATTTGACCTTATAGTTACATACGTCAATTGTACTATCAGGCGTATATTGTTTATCGAGCATATTATATATAATTTCAAGTCTCTGTGGCAATGTTTTATTGCTTAAATATTTCCCTTCATAACATATAATATCATTTATTAAGAAAGTCCATGTATCATCCTTGCATTTAACTAATTCTCCGTCAAGAAGAGTATTTTTAAATAACTTTTTATCAAAAAGTCCTCTTCCAAAAATAATTCTTGGTCTCTGATAACCAGGGTGTATTTTCTTATCTATATAATACATCGTTTCAACATCATTATATAGAGTAAAATAAAGATAGTATCTATTACCATTAGAACGTAAATTCATCAAATGATTAGTAGTCACTATATCAACATTTGATTTATCTAAGTTATGATGATGGCGCTGGAGAATTTTAATTTTATATAGAGTATTTAAATCATCTAAAATAGTATCCTTATGGTCATTACTTTTAATATTCAAAGCGATTCTGTTTGAAAAACTAATGATACCTTGCATTTTAAATACTATTATAATTATAAGTATATATCATTTTTTTAAATATGTGTGTTTTTTAATTTTTAATCTTTTATTTTGATAATCTCTACAACGCTTACCCAACATCCGTTAGAAAAACCCCATAAATCTCAATGCAAAAAATATAGATTACGCATCGTATATTATAGATATATTTTATGAAATAAAGCGAATATCTATAGTTGTTTTGTACACATTTAGAATATATTCCAATAACATCTCTATATCATAATTTATTATATTTTTCCTATCTCCATAGATCATCTTGTATACATTTTTTGCATCGTGTATATTATTTTTTAATAATATATCGTTAATATGAGAGATCTTTAACTTCGAAATAATATCCCTGATATGTTCCTTGACTGTAAAGTATGCATTCTTATATCTATCACAAAATATGTTCGAGTCTGTCGAAACATTCTTATGATAATACGAAAGATTCATTATTCTTTTATGCATACTTTTACTAACAAACTTCTTTCTTTTTTTTAAGTTAGAATTTGTAGAAACAGTAACATATATATCGTAATAGCTATATTTAGTAAATGTAATAATGAGCATCTGGATATCTGCAGGAATCTCGTGAAAATAATTATCTACAAACAGCATGTTAGATACAGTATAAAAAATTGATTGTGTATAATCAATTTTTTATACTTACAGTATATATCTTCCTCATATTTCAACAAATTTTAATACATATGATTTCAATATAATATTAGTATATAGTTCCTTCTCATAAGAGCCATAATCTTCTAAATAATCTATGCACAATATATCGCGGATATAATTTATAGAATAGTGTTTAATAAATTTATTTATATGAGATACCAGAGAATTCTGTAATTTTTCTACATAATTAGATATCACACCACTATAGCGTTCAATAACCTTTTTATTTCTATTATTGATATACTCTATATTATGTATCGTGAAAACAAATTTGTACATATGCCTGTTTAATTTTTTAGAGATAACTAATTTATCAAAATTTAAAATATGTTTTTCGCATTTTATTACTATTTTACAATATGTTTTCTGCGATAAAACCATTATATCCAATTGAATATCATGAGGCAACTCATGCAAATAATTTTGAGAAAATAATCTCTTGTCATTAATGCAATTACTTTCGTTACTCTTATATCATCGGTGATATCATATATCATAATATTCGAGAGGCGCTCATTGAATATATCGTATACATCATCATAATCTATTTTCGAAGATACTTTCTATTGTTTTTTGCAAATCAGTATGTGAAAAATATACTATACTAAATAATCATTTTTTTTAAATTTTTAGATATTTTTTGAGACATATTTGAATTTTAGACTATATGTACTAAATATAATTTCTGTAAATAATGCTTTTTCATAAGAGCCTTTTTCTTCCCTCATAACAGTATGATATAATTCTGGATATCTTGGTATATATATCTTACACATATCGGTCTCATCATCGGTAAACGCATCGTCGTCTACATCATCTTCATAGCCAAACATGATTTCTTGAAGATCACTCGTTTTACATTTAGCAATAAGATTAGAAATATAGTTTTACTTTTGCATTAGTTTTTTTAATAGTAAATTAAGCAGTATTGAACTCATATGTAAAGTTCATTATTTTTCATGCAATTAATTATCTATAGACTCGTCGGCTAAATCAGCAAAGAAGCAGCTAACAATAACGCGAATATTATTCATATCTTACACCTTTGGACATTTAAAATGCCGATTTTAGTCTTTGTAATTCTTGTATTTTCTTATCTTATTTTTCTTAATATATTTGGTTTGTCTATTATATGTTCCATTTAATATTTTATTATAGTAGGCTTCTGGTATTGTTTTTATTACCTCCTTAATATTATTATTTAAGTCTTCGTAATATAATCCTTGTTTCTTTTGTAATTTAGATTTTAGAAGACTAAAAAACATTTGTATAATGTTGATATGGAACTGAATAAATCAACTTATTATTTTTATTTATTAATTCCTTAACTCTTATGTTTCTATGAGAACTTGCATTATCTAAAATGATAACCTTGTTTTTATATTTATTAGTAATAAACCTTTCTAAAAATATTAATAACCTATCACTATCTATACCACCTTTATTATATAATTCATAACCGATTAGGCCTTTTATTGAAATAGCAAAAACACCTGTATATTTTTTGAAAACTTCTTGTGAATTAGTTTTAATAACGCATATTTTACCTACTTCATTATAGCAATGATGTCTTAATTGTAAAGAGTTAATACTTGTTTCATCTATGCAAATAATGTCGTCAATATTATAATTTTTTATTTCATTATAAAAATGTTCAAAAAGAATAAATATGAGTTTAATTATATGATTAGAACTGATGGTATTTCTGTTAGTATTTTATTTATTAGAACAGACAATCAAGGGATGCCTTTAAAATATTATAATCCTAATAATAAACCAATAGATAATACAAAATATATTGAAAAAGAAATTATCACAGATGAATTAAGAAGTAAAAAGATAGTATGTGTAGATCCAGGTTGTAGTGATTTAATTTATTGTGGTAGCAAAGATGATGATGGTAATTTAGAAACATTTAGATATACTCAAAATCAAAGAAGATTAGAAACAAGAACATAAAAATATAATAAAATTATTGAAGAAGTTAATAATACAACCTTTATAAATGGTAAGAATATTAAAGAAATTGAGAGCGTTTTAAGTAGTCATAATAAAAGAACTTGTAATTATGAAAAGTTCAAGAATTACTTTATTGAAAAAAATAAATTGAACCTATTGTTATTTTCTCATTATGAAAAGACTTTTTTTAGAAAGTTCAAATTAAACAGGTATATCAATACACAAAAAAGTGAGAGTAAAATGATAAAAAACTTTACTAAAAAGTTTGGAGATCCTAATGATGTATTGTTTATAATGGGTGATTATGATAAAGGTAGTAGTAATATATGTGGGATAGAACCAACAATTTGTAAAAAGTTTAGAAGAATATTTAAGAATGCTGGATTTAGAACCTATTTAGTAAATGAATTTAGGACATCTAAACTATGTAATTGTTGCAATTGTGAAATATCACCATTTATGATAAGACAAAGTCATAAACCAAATGATATCAAAGATAATAAAAAAAATAACTGTTAATGGATTACTTTCTCATCAAGAGGATAAGCAGAAATGCGAGATAATTCATAATAGATATAAGAACGCTGTTAAAAATATGTTAAATATTGTAAAGAGTATATTTACAATAGGAAGAAGACCCGACATATTTACGAGAATTCATACATAGTCCACGCTATATGTACTAACCAAATTTTTACAACCTTTAGATATTTTTAGCTGTTAAATCAGCGTTTTAAATGTCCAAAGGTGTAAAATTCATAGTTCTCGGAAAATATTAAATATTTATTTAATATATCTAGGTTCTTTCTTAAATTTTCAATTTTTCTTTATTTCATCATTATAACTTCTTTATATTTATCGTCTTATTATTACTATAATAAGACAATAAAAAATGATATACGTAGAGAGATATTATATTCTATAATATATAATGGAAGAAAATAATATAGATGTCGATAAATCTTCGCATTCAAATAATTCCGCAACATCTTCGCTATATATGGATATGGTCCCGTTTAATCTTAGGGGAAGGGCGGAATGGTGGGAATTACAAAGAGATGAGATTGTTATATGTGAAAAAATAGCAGAAGGGAGTAATGGAATAATCAATAAAGTAAAATGGAGGGGAGAAACATGTGTTGTTAAGTATCTAAAGCATAATGATAATATAAACGAGTACGACGATTTAATAAATGAGATATCCGTGATATCGCATTTGAGGCATCCGCGGTTAGTACTATTTATGGGTGCCTGCACAATAAATGATCCTCTTATGTTATTATATGAATATATGTATAATGGCTCTTTAGACTCTTATTATAATAAGATGTCTCATAAATACTCTAAAGTATGGAAACCGCCTGCTAAGTATATGTGTAGATGGATCAAGGAGTTAACGCAAGCCATTTATTTCCTACACAACTGTTACTATCCTATTATGCATCGCGATATTAAACCTTCTAACATTTTATTAGATGAGGATTTGCACGTTAAACTAACGGACTTTGGGTTATCTCGCACTATAAAAAAAAAACATGATGTTTATAAAATGAGCGGCTGTACGGGTACATTGAGATATATGGCTCCTGAGATATTATTTAACAACGGCAATGATTATAATCTTAAGATCGACATATATTCATTGGCCCTCAACTTTTGGTTTATAAATACTGGAAAAATACCTTTTGAAGAATTAGATAGAAATCAAAACGCGATCCTTTTACTAAGAGAAGGTTTTCGCCCCAATATTAAAGAGGTCAATATTATCGAATTGCAAGATCTTATTAAAAAAATGTGGAATACTATTCCAGAATTAAGACCTGATATTAAAGATATCCTATCTAACGTATCAGATATAACAGATAATTTAGCAAATAAAAAAGAGAGAAAGTGTATTATTATGTAATAGAGATTACATTAAATCATAGCAAATTGCCACAAGAGGATCTCCGTCATATTTATTGATAATTTTATTAAGAATATTGCTATTGTAATAGTCCAACTGGATAATATTAAAAGACTTTGTGATGTTATTTTTTTCAATAACACTCATATTATCTATATAATCGCAGATGAATTCTTTAAGAGTACTGTTTTCTTCTAAGCTCGCATTGTTATACTCTTCGGCAATTTTAGAACATAATTTTTTCAGCTCAGGAATTTTTTCCATATTCATATTTCTAAACAGCATATCTTTATTCAGATAGTATATATATTATCCGAATGAATCAATTTTTATAATCAATCAATCTATCTCCGCTTTATTCTGGTCATTCTTGTAATTCGTATTCGTCGTAGAAATATACGAAAAGGATTCAATATCGGTTAGATAGTAAAACATGGGAAGCTGCCTGAACATTTTATATATTATAATATATACGCGATCAATGTTTATATATATTTACTTTCAGATATTTGATATACACCATTGAAGATTTAAAATGAGACATAGTATCTCAAAAAAAATCTAAAAGGTTAGTTCATTTCAGAACTATGTATATTTTGGTTCTGTTAAAGCGACTACTTTAACTGAAGAATTACTTTATCTACATAGATATTTAGGTCTTTCTTTTTTGTCTATTATATTTTTGACTATCCTAAATATGTTTGTAGCTCCATTAACATCTCTGTTCCATACAGCATTACATTTTTTACAAATGAGTGCCCCATGTACTAAAATGTTAGCTTTCTTATAAGGTTTAGGATTTTTTCTTATGATGAACTTTTCACATTTGCCTTCACAGCATTTTGAACACATACAACTTGTTCTATATTCATCAACTAAATATACCTTATAACCACTTTCTCTAAAAAGCTTCCTAATGCCTTTTCCTTTTGTTGGTTCTTTATATTTCATATGTTGTTTTTGTTCCCAGTCTCCAAATGCTATAATTACATCTTCTTGACTACCAAAAACCTTTTTGAACTTGTTTATCATTTTCTGTTCATTCTTTTTCTTATTGATATAAGCATTTAGTTTGAGCTTTCGAAAGATGTACCTTTGATAGAAAGAATAGACTTTGTGATTAAGCAAACTTTTTGCACTAATATATTCTTTGAAAGCATTTATGTTCAGAGTTTTTCTGTTTAGCTTTGAAAGTTCTGTCTCATGTTCTATAATAGTCTTTCCATCTAGTTTTTCTTGCTTGAATTGCAATATCAACTTGGAATACTTCTTTATTTTACATTCTTTTCTTCTACTGTCTTGTGTATATTTGAACTCATTAGCATCTTTATTATCATTATCAACACAATAAATAATGTCAGACATTCCGGTGTCTATAGCAATTATTTTCTTATTTTTGATACTACTGTAATCTTTTAGTTCATCTATATATTGTTCTGTATTGAGACTTATTTTAGTAGTTGGTATTCTCTTACAAATCATATCATTCCTTAACATAAGTATAGAAGAACTTACACCATCTGTTTCAATCATATGATGAAAAGAGTATTTAGACTTGTTGAAACATTTTCTTTCAGTTCTAAAGAAGAAGTTCCATATTTTATCTTCATTCTTTTTTAGATTGCCTTCTGTGAGATAATGATGTTTTTTACCTTGTTTATCAGTAAATAAAAGATTTACTAATGTTGTAGTATCTAACTTAATAGAATGTGGTATAACATCATTACGCATAGGAAATATATTATAAATCATAACACCTTCTTTTTCAACTTCTTTCATCATTCTTATCATACAAGGTAAATAGTCTTGTGGAGTGCATTGTAAGTCATAATATAAATTGTCTTTTTGATATTTATCTTTGTTAGGAGTTATGTAAGCTTTTACCTCTTTAATCCAACTATGATATTTTTCATCAGATTTATATTGATTTGAAACATCTAATATATCAAGTTTTATTTTTCTCAACTGCCTACAAAACTCATTTATTAAGTTCGTTTGAATGGTTTTATCAGAATGTTCTTCTTTTATTTGTCTTATTATATCCTTCTTTTTCCAAACTACATTTATGTATCTTTCTACATATTCAACATAGTGTATTTTAATGTTATTCTCATACATAGTCATCAGACTTATAGTAAGATATTCCAATACATTATTAAGGTGTGTATAATCTAATGCTTCTTCTTGAATGAAAGGCTTAAAATCAGTATTGTAAAAAGCTAATAACTTGTCCTTTAATTCTCTAACCTCTTTTTTAGGAGGTCTTCCATTTATTGTTTCTTTGCACATAATAATGTAAAGCTTTTGAAAATATAGTTATCATCTGACCTAACAATACATCTTTTGCCAAGATAACATCTACTATATTATTTTATCATAGTAGGTTGTATAGCAGTTTCATCCAAACAAATTATTTTATTGACAGGATATTTTCTTACCTCATCATAAAAACGTTTCAAATCTTCATTCAGATTAGTGGGGGTTTTATGTCTAATTTTAGGATAATGTTTGTGTTTAGTTCTTTTTCTTGTAATGTTATTATCTCTTATGACTTTCCCTAAATGTTGAGAAGTAATATTGTAAGATTTGTACTTTTTCTTAACCTTTGAGGATAATTCTTTCATAGTAATCTGTTCGTTTTTATTTAACAAACTAATAGCATATTGAAGATGTTGTTTAGTTATTTTGTAAGAAATAGATTTTCTATTTTGTCTTTGTAATGTTTTTATCACCTTGTATTTTTTTACCCATCTATATAAAGATTTTGGAGAACAATTGAAGATGTTGCAAACTTCATTTAAGCTACTTTTACCGTTCAAATAATATTTAACAGCAGTTAGTTTGTAATCAGTACTTTTGTGTTTAGACATTCTAAATAAAGTATATAAAAATGTCTCATTTTAAATCTTCAAGGGTGTAAATAATAAATACATTGTAACATTAAATGATGAGCAATAAGAACGCTGAAGATGAGGTAATTATAGGAGATAGTATCTATAATTTAAGGGAGTTTTCAAAAGTGCATCCCGGAGGCAGTTATATTCTAAATATTTTTGGAGGTAAAAATGCTACAATACATTATTTTATGATTCACCATACACACATGAAGATGAAAAGTAATGTTCTCAATAAATATAAATTGAGAAATATAGACAATGGTCCTAATGGTCCGGATTACTATGCGAATAGCGATAGTTTTATTGAGCTAAAGAGGAGGGTAAATGCAGTTATAAAATATCCTTATGCTACTCCCGAATGGTATATCAAGTCGCTTCTCATTATATCCTCGCTATTTTATATAGAGTATCATAATATCTGCTATGGTTTTTCTATATATAAATCTATTTTATTGGGTTATCTAATTGCTCTTGTAGGACTCTGTATTCAACACGATGCTAACCACGGAGCTGTATCGCCAAATGGACATGTTAATATGTTATGGGGATTTACTCAAGATTTCATAGGCGGCAGCTCACTTCTATGGAAACACCATCATGTTTTGCTACACCATGCGTATACCAACATTTACGATAAGGATCCTGATATTACAACGGATGTTATCAGACTTCATAAATCTGTTAAATGGTATAATATATATAAATTGCAACAGATATATCTGTGGCCTCTGCTATCTTTACTGCCTTTTAATTGGCATTTTAAGGAATTATTAGACTTACTCTCTATGAATCATATGGGTGAGAAAATATCACAAATGGCTAAATACGAGTCTTATATTGGATTAATGCTCCGGTTCATGTTTTTAATGCGATTCTATGTTATTCCCTTATATCTCTATCCATCTCTCTATACTTTTTTAAATATACTATTAACACTTACAGTCGGAGGATTTTATCTTGGTATTAATTTTATAATTTCCCACAACTTTGAAGGAGTCAAGAATTATGATGATAATGGTAATGGTAATGCTAATGACTGGGCTATATCACAGATAGAAACATCTTCAACGGTTGGAGGAAGACTTCTTGGATATTTTCATGGCGGTCTTAATTATCAAATAGAACATCATCTATTTCCAAGAATATCCCACGTACATTATCACAAAATAAAACCAATAGTACAAGCATGGTGTAAAGAAAATAAGATAAAATACAATTATTACAATAACTTATTTGATAATATCAGAGCATGCTATATACATCTGCAAAAGTATGGAGAGGCCTCTACTTAAAGAAAACGAGTACATAATTAAAAAATATTTTGAAATTTATAAAAGTTTGTAAAATTCTTAGAAAAAATAAATTATGTACTCGTTTTTTAGAATAGAATAATTGCAATTGTCTATGGCTAACAAAAATACCTCTTATACCTCTTATACCTATTGTACCTTATGGAGCACTCATTTAATTAGATTGCGTACACTCTATATCAAGCATCTGCTCACAAAATGTTCTAATAAATAAAAAATTGACTGAGGGTCGTATAGAAGTATACTTACATCATATAGTCAAGTATGAACAACAATCTGCCGCATTGGGCTAAAGAAGTCTTCTCTAACGAATCCGACGATGACTCTGTAGACAATCCTAAAACCATTGAAGAAATTACAGATAAAATTGTCTATAATATGGGTAATAACAAATCAATTATCAAACTTACCGCTAAAGAACTTATTAGGGATGCTAAGGTTTGGACTTACAATAGGGATATCAACGAGGATAAGGTTACTGAATTGAAAGAGCAGTATATTCTTAATCTTGGTAATCAAGATATCATGTCTCCTGTGTGGATGCCGAGCTTAGTTTACGATAAGTATTCTGAACCTGATAAGTTGATTGTTATCGACGGCCAGCACAGAAGAGAAGCTATCAGGACTCTACTGCAAGAAGGAAAAATTAATGAAAATATTGAAATCATGTGTATCATGTATACGATCGACAATTGTGAAACCGAAAATATCAAGATCATCGTTGATCTCTTTAATAAAATTAACAACAACCTTCATTTGGAGAAGAAGGATTATCCAGAAATCTTTGCTCTTGAAATTATTAACGAACTTAAGAAGGATACCGAGCTTGTTCCTGATAAAAAGGCTATCAAAAAGGCTAAGACCAATAAAACAGCACGCGAACCTTGTATGCATGAAAAAGAGTTCTCGTATTTGCTAAAAGAACATTATCATACATATCAGCATCTTAGCAAGGAAAAACTCATTGAGAATCTTAGGATTATTAATCGCAAGATTTGTTGGAAAGATTTCGAAGATATTTATAACAACAATAAAGACAATATCGCAAGATATAATAAGGCTAAGGATTATAACTTTTGGCTTGGTCTAAAATCGTCCGCTAAATATAAACCAGATGTGTGGATTAAATACCTTGCAACTCCTGAACTATTTTAATAATATATCTCGTATCTCCATGTATATATTTATATTTAAGAATAAATTTGTTCTAATTTTTATATTTTTTTAATTGAAAAATGATAGTTATAATTATCAAAGCTACAGCAGTTTTACACAGTTTACCGAAGTTTTATTATAGTAATTAGTCTTAGAAAATATCTTTTCAAATATAGCAATACTATTTGCATCTGTATTATTTATAAAAAAATGATTGATATTATGAGAGATATAGATATAACTATGAACACTAATCCCTACTTTACTCATTGCATCAGCAAATCAATTGAAGTTCCTAATGCGCCTACTAAATCTAAAGAGGTAAGAAATATGCTATTTGACTATTTTACACCTCATGGAATTAAATTAGCTATTTGTAAAGCATTGAACTTTGAAGACATTAAAAATGAAGAGAAATAAAAATTGATTGCAGATCATATTATATTTATTATCACATAGTCTAAATAAGACAATATGAATACTCGCTCCAAAGCTTCATCTACCTTTGCGAAGACATATATTCCCAAGGAGTCGGCGCAAGTAACGGATATGCCTGCAGAACAATTGTGTCCTTGTGGTGGAGGACAGTCGTGTATTGTTGATAGAAGATGGGTCGGTGACTGGGTACACGAAGATAATGTATTTATAAATGCTGGATTGCCTATTAGAAAAAACTGCTTTGCAAGTTTTACATCAGCACAACAGAAGCAATTTGGAAAATATTAATAAACAGTGATAAGTAATGTATGTATTTATATATTTATATATTTTTATATTTGTCGTAAAAAATGATATAATATTTATTATTTTTTATATATAAAATGGCCAAGACTATTTTATGTTCTATTGCTAAATATCCGGACGTTGATGATTTTGATAAAAACATATTTAATATTAAAAATATTATTTTAGGAGATTATAATACTATTTCATCCAGAAATTATAATAGGTCAAATAACTATTTTATAAATAATAATATAACTGGATTTAATAGAAAAAAATATAAGATATTGTCGCATATCCCGATGATATATGATACATTAAGCTATTATCATTTACATAAGAATATGAATGCTACTATTGATATATATTATAAAAAATCTATTGATACTACCGATTTGATGTTGATGAGACAGATAATTGATAAAAAACTTAGATATAATGATTTAATGTACAATTCCAATAATTATAGAATTTCAACAACATTATCTTCAAGATTTGAATTATAAATTATGTATAATTAGTAATTAACTCCAATGAATATAGAAACGATATATGATGTTTTGAATAATATTGATAAAAAATATTTTTCTATTTAGAAGAAGACAAATTCTTTTTAGGAAGCAATATATTTATAATTATCAATAATTCTAAAACATATTCTTTTGCATTTCTAATGTATCCACAATTCTTCTTTAATACTCTATATGCTTTTATATCTCTATATTTTCTGTTATGTATACAAGGTATTAAATGATATGCTTGGTTAATATCAGCAACGAGTAGCAAGATTTGCTGGAAAGATTTCGGAGATATTTATAGAAACAATAAAGACAATATCGTAAGATATAATAAAGCAAAGGATTATAACTTTTGGCTTTGTCTAAAATCGTCTGCTAAATATAAACCATATGTATGGATTAAATACCTTGCAACTCCTCAACTATTTTAATAATATCTCTTGTATCTTCATGTATATATTTTTATTTAAGAATAAATTTGTTATAATTTTATATTTTTTTATAAAAAATGATAGTCAATACAACCATTGTATAAAGAAGTAATTAGTCTTCGAGAAGCCTTTCTCATTTTTATTAGAACACTATAATAAGAATGAACCCTGTTGGTTGTGAAGAGAAACAGCTCAAAAAGTTCTGTAAATATATCAATGTCTTCGCAGAGAATATCAAGTCATCGCCAAAATCTATCAAGAACAAAATGAAGGTTACAAACAGCATTAATGCATCAATGCGAAGAGGAAGCCTAAATGTATTACCAG
>Ga0208591_1000004_pt1 | contig 42284 bp, 31 predicted proteins | sample LakMenEpi14Nov09_FD_150697 | JGI IMG/M metagenome (GOLD analysis project Ga0208591, IMG submission 150697) | Freshwater microbial communities from Lake Mendota, WI - 14NOV2009 deep hole epilimnion (SPAdes) | ecosystem: Environmental > Aquatic > Freshwater > Lake > Epilimnion/Euphotic zone ...
TGCAAATAACTTATGATTGATTTCGTTCTTCTTTTTGATGTATTCTTTATATTTTTCAATATCTAACGATTTCTTATTAAATTGTGATAATTCGGTTTCTAAAATAGATATATTATTATAAACTGCTGATAATTTATAATCTTCTGTTTTTATGCTTCATTATAATTACCTAATGAAAATAAATTAAGTTTTGTCTCATTTTAAATCTTCAAAGGTTTAAAAAAAATAATATGCATAAAATAATAAAAATTGATTGTCTATATAAAGATTAATTAACATATATATACAACGATGAACGTTCTACTCCCCAAGCAATTCAATGTCGACAAGATTAAGTACTCTGAAATGAAGATTATGAAGTCAGGTGCAAAATCAATCTATGTAAATTATCAAGGATATAAAATTAATATTCAAACTCCTGTTCTAAATATTCCTTACGGCGTTAATGATAACATGCAATTTATCAAGGATGACCCTAAGCGTAAAGATGAAACTCAAAAGTACGATATCACTGTATCTTTCAAGGGTATTGATGAAAATCAAAAGATCAAGGTATTTCATGATAAGCTTATTGAGCTCGAGAATAAGATATTGGAAGATGCATTTGCTAACCGTGTAGCGTGGTTTAAAAATAACTTCGACGGTAACAAAGGAACTGTTTCTAACATGTTTAGCCGTATTATTCGTAGGGATAAGGATAAGGAGACTGGAATGTTCGCAGACAAATATCCTCCTACCTTTAAGGCTAAGATTCCCTATGATTCATCGGAAGATAAGTTTGATTTCGATTCGTACGATATGGATAACAACGAAATTGATTTCAAGGATTATGTTTCTAATCTCAAGGGAGGCAAGGCACAATTTATCATCCAGCTAACTGGAATATGGTTCTCAGCAGGTATGTTCGGATGTAGCTGGAAGATTGTATCTGCTAAGTTCCAAAAAGTTAACTCGTCAAAGATTACTTTCGTAAAAGATAGTGACGATGATAATGTAGACGATGATGAAGATGATGACGATATTGAAGTAGATACTGAGATAATTTCCAAGAGCGTACAAAAGCCTCAAGTCGCTACTGATGCAGCTGCAGCTTCTGCTACGACAGTTTCAAAAACTCCTGTCGTATCAAGTAAAGAAGAAGAAGAAGAAGAAGAGGAAGAACAAGAAGAAGAAGAGGAAGAAGATGACGAGGAGGAAGAAGAAGATACTCAAGTTCCCGAACCCGAACCCGAACCCGAACCTGTAAAGCCTGCTGTTAAAAAGGTGGTAAATAAGAAGAAGTAAAAATTATAATATAAAAATTAATATGAAAAATATTAAACCCATTACTACACGTCCTAAAGGAGAAGGTTCATCAGAGTGTAAATCGTAAAGCTCTATATTATTTGATATTATTTTTGCAATCATATCTAATATTTTATATGATACTGGAAGGGATAATATAATAAATAGCAAAAAACCATAAAAAGCCGTTTTAAATTTACTTACATATATATCATATATATTTTTTTGGTTTTCTTGATTCATATTATTCATAATTATATTTGAATTTACAGGAGTATATGCAAAATCAGGAGTATATTTAATATCATACGTATCATTCATTATCAACTTTAACTATATTCTACATAATAATATAATAAAAAATTATTTTCTAATTCTGTATTATTACGATTTATCAGACCCATCAAAGTTTCTATATTTCTATTTATAGAATTAGCATTCACTGAAGTCCCAATTATAGCACTTATTGGTCCTATCGGTCCAATGGTCCCGTTAGTTAACCATAAAGGTATATTCTCATAGAAATTATTAGAACACATAGCAATAGATTTTATAAAATTGCAACATAATATATAGAGTTCTTCATTACATTCCTTAAATAGCTTAATTGCATCTTTGCAAAAATCAAAAATTAAAGTATTCTCTGATATATTATTAAAATAATTTGCATTTTCTGGAATATCGTTAGAAAAAACCTTAAAATACTTTATTATTTTTAGAAAGTCTATATTGGTTAGCTCGTTAAACCATATTGGATTATTATAAAAACCTCGCCGCTCTATTTCTATTGCTAAATCAGTAAAAGCGTGCATGTTAGTGTCCCATTTATATTCAAATACCTTTATTTTAAGATTGTGATATTTTATGAAATTTCTTAAACTATTTATCGTATAATTGCTCAACGGTTCTCTGTTATAGGGATTGTAAGGCTCTTGATTATTTTCTATACATGTTCTGATAAAATATTCTAATTCAATTGCATCAAAAATATATTTTTCCCCTCTGCTATTTTTCAATATAAAAAGCCTCTCTGGTATTATTTCGCATATATTATCTCCTGTAAACAACTCTTCGCTATTCATATATGTATCGTCACAGGGATCATATTTAATTATGTGTTTTTCTCTGAATCTCTTTTGCAATTTTATTATACTATTTATATTTCCACAACATTCTATATCATACGAGTTTTTATTTATATAATATAATAAATTATACTTATCCATTTTGCAGCTATATTTTTTATTATTAATAAATGAGATATCTCTAAGTATTTTATATGGTATACTTTTCAACACCTCAATATATAATTCTCTTACATTTGGATAATTAATAACATTAATATATTTATATATTTCATATAAATCATATGTATCTATATTTTTCTTATCATTTACAACGTTATATAATATCTTATGTATATGCATATTCTTAATATTTTTATGATATCTACAAGAGTCATTGCCGTTCGTATTGCGGTTACATAAATTAAAATTATTACACCTACAGATACAAATTTTATTAATATCTATATTATTGCTCATTAATATTATGCTTCTTATAAAGTATTATTTAATATTTACATATATATTATATATCTTATCTACGCGGATAATAATATACCTGCATTTTTATAACTGAAATAATCATATAGCTTATCATTCAAGAGTACATATTTTACTCCATCGCGCGATACAACACGGCCCCTGTTTTTATTAGTTCGTTCATACATTTTATAAGATTGTATCTTATTATCATTTCCTATTTTGTTAGTATACGATAACTTATTACTATTGATATTTATAGGCCAGTTATAGCATTTATAACCATTTTCCAAAGGCCTGTTTATTTCAGAATGTATCACACAGTCTATCGAAGAGGCCTTCAACATATCTAAAAATGTCTTAATTAATCCCTCCTTCTTCTGTGCTTTAATTAAGATATGCTCGTCAGTAGTCAGTTCGTTATCCTTCTTTCTAATAGTAGGATTCGCCGCCAATTGTTCTTTCGTGAATTTCATAATATACTTATATACACCAACGTTTCTATCTTCTACAGGAAGAGACATATGACTGCATGTTCTAACGGCACGCCCAATTACCTGATCTATTCTCACGGAATTCCAGAAATATTCAGTAATCAACACTCTTCTAACATTTTTTAAGGAAATGCCTTCTGCTCCCGATTGAGTAATCATCATAATTTTAACGAGCTTTCCATATCTCTGATCTATTCCAACACCCTTATTGGGGAGATTATTTTTAATATTTTCAGGAAGATCCGCAAATTCGCCGTTAAATATATTCATTAGAATATTTGTCTTAACACGATCAGAATTAAATACAACATAGCGTTTATCATCATATTTTTTATTAAATACGTCGGGGTCTTCTAATATATAACCGAACTCTTCATTCTTTGTTATATTTATTTCAACATAACCATGGCGATTTAGGACTTCTTTAAATATTCCCAAGCCTTCTACTACACGAAATTGAGAATATACAAGTACACTTCCTGGTGACGTATTAATATCCTCTAACATCTGAGCAAACTTCGGACTGTAATTTTCTTCCAAATTCTTTGTATCTAAATAATCGCCTTTTCTCAATTCTTTCAAAGCCTTATTTAATTTCATTTCATATTCAGCTGCGACCTCCTTGCTAATATCGACTTCCTTCTCGGCATTCGCTGCATTCACGTTACTATTCTTATCATCGTCGTTTAACGATAGTTCTTTTTTTTTTAATAGACGGATATCTTGAGGAAACTCGCGAACTATTTCTTCGGGAAATGCAAAATTACATACTAATCGACTAAATGCGCGATATACTGAGCTCGTATCTACAACTCCCTTATTTGCAAATTTCTTATTACGCTCATCCATATCTATCTCTTTTTTCCGTACTTCGACATATTTCTTCATTTGATGCTTTGTAATATACATGTACCTAATAGTCTCGGGTAATAGCCTCGGAAATAATTCAGACCCAGTAGTTTTATAGTAACTCAATAATCCCAATACTCTTCTTTTAAACAAATCTTGATTTATTACTTTGATATTTTCGGGATCTTTGCTATCTATAAAAAGGTTATTGAATTCCTCCTGTTTAATCGGAAAAACATAGTCATTCTCTTTCTTAGTCTTCGAAGACAACTTGAGAGCTTCTTCATCCTCGTCCAATCTTACTATGTTCTTTAACATATTATCAAATTCTAAGTCATTAATATCACTGATACTATCATAAATTAAATCTAACTTAAATTCCGAATTATTATTATATATTAGCAATTTATCTATTTTTTTGTTTCCACAAGCTAAATATTTAACAGAATCTATACAATTATTTCGTAGAAATTTAACAACATTCATTATCTTTAAAATATCCTGTTTAATCTTTGTTCTGTTAGTGTCTGGAAATCTGGGCGCCGGAGTTTTATCGGGGTTCTTTTCATATTTTTTAATATTAGCATTAGCACGCGATATTATAACATCTATAACCTTTCTAATAGGTGCGAGAGAGTACCCAAATATTATATTATAATTCTCTTTGAGATATGGATGCGACAATAGCCACGAAGGTACTTTAATGCCCTGTGTTTCAAATATTATATTTTTACCATTCTTGAGAGCATTTTCCAAATTTAAATCATTTAATTTATCACACGAGTTCGGATAATCATCTGTGCAATTCTCGCCTTTTCTAATATCAATATAGGCTTTTTCAAAAGAATCTAATAATTTACGATCAGGATTCTTATATTTATTTTCGACACACTCTTTTTTATTATTGCATTCCTCGTTAACCCCTCGTATTATATCGAGAACTCTCTTTTTATACTCCTTATTATTTGCCACCAAATCATCTATTATTATTTTAACATTATCGTCTTTTAATTTCAAATAATTCACTATTTCATCTGCTAATTTTGTTTTCTGCGAACCTGTAACACCATTAGTTACTATAATATATGGCTTCACCGGATTAATACTATTATCTTTGCTACCTCTCGTATCTATCTTCTTTATCGCAAGCTCTGAATTCAATTTATTAGTTATCTCCTTAATTATCTGCGAATCATTATAGCCCCATGGTTTTTTAACAATAAGCGAAGATTCATCGTCGCTACGACAATAATTAATAGGTAACAACATAACATTTACAGATTTATCATCGCTATATATCTCGTCTATATAACTATATAATTCGCTATTTTTTATCTTATCTATTATGGCCTTTTTATTGATAGTACCTTTTAATATAGGAATGTTATGAGTTACCATAGGACCTCTCAGTAAATTTATCAAAAAAGAAATTTCATAAGGCTGATTTATAATAGGAGTACCCGATAATAGAACCATCTTTATATCCTTTGCTTCAATGAGAAAATCATATATTCTCATAGCCAATTTAGAACCGTTTGCTATTCTACTTATAAAATTGTGAACTTCATCTACTATTATAAATGCATTATCAAACGGATTCCCTTTCTTCTCTAATTCATCTATTAAATTTTTAGTGAGGCCGTTATAATTGATAAATTTATATCTATTTCTTATAATATGTGTTATTGTCTTGTTAATCTCATCCTTCTGATTAGAACTTAAATCTGCATATTTGATATTATTAATAACAATTTCGGCACCTATAATATCATTGCTATACAAAGGTACCCAAACGTGACCCGTTTTTCCTATAAATTGCTTTTGAATAGCATATTTATTTAATTCTTCAACCATTTTAGGATCCCCCTTGTCTATTTTTAAACAGGTCCACGATTTCTTGAGATTCAACCCTATCGTAGATATTTTCATAAGTTCATTCTCATAATTTTGAGCCAATGATGCCGGAGTCATGATTACTATATTTTTTTTATTAATATAACCCTCTGACGCCGCTATAGATGCAGCAGATTTACCAGAACCCAATTCGTGATATAAAAGAATGCCTCTGTAAGGACTATCGAATTGCATATAATCTTTTACAATTCTTTGCTGCGGAAACAACGATACTTTCGAGATATCTATATCGCAGCTACCTTTTGTACAGCTACACGATGTCTCGGCCCTTTTTTTACTATATTTAGAAGGATGAAATGTATTGTATACAAATTTGTTATAGCCTATTCTATTTGGAAGTATCCAATCATTAGGTTTCACCTCTATATTCATACACTTATCTCTAATATAATAATTCAAATAAAAAAATATTATATTATTAGATAAACTAAAAAAAATAATATGTATAACATTGAAAAACTCTTGGATAAATGCGAAGCCATGACTTTATTGTGTACAAAAGCATCATCTCATTGGAGTTTTGTTAAGTTTTGTTTTGCAATTCCTCTTGTTTTAACGAGTTCAACGATGTGTATAATAAATAGCATCAGCGAAGACGCAAATTCTATTAAAATACCAAATATAATTGTAAATGCCGTAAGTGTATTAATTATGTCTCTCACTAATAGCATTAAAGCAAGCGAAAAATTTGAAATATTTAAAAAATTATCGCAACAATATATGATGTTATCTCAAGAAATAGAAGCATGTGATGTAAATGTATCTAAAGAAATGTACAATATATTAACATTAAAATACGACAACCTAATACAGGATTGTTCATTTGAAGAAATACCCACGAAATATAAAATACAGGTCGCTACATGTTTTAGTAATGCTAATAGATTTATTCCTATACAATTGAACGGTATCATAGGCAATACCGTAAATGTTAAAAGAATAAGCCCTAAGCGTTCTCACGAGGCATCTCTCGTAAATATATCAAATATTCCCCCGTCCGAATTAAAAACTGCAGAAATTGCAGAGAAAATACAAGGATCTGGAGAAAAAGTCTGATATCTATCTAATTATATATAAATCCCATATCTTTTTGTAACATATATTCGTCATCACTATCTTCGTCATAAGATTTAAGTTTATTCTCGTCATCATATATATCATTTGGCTTTTGATCATAATCATCAAATAATTTACTATCAAGTCTCATATCATCTTCGTGTCTGTCTCCGCCACCATCGCCACCATCGCCACCGCCATCATCAGCGATAGTTTCTAATTTTTTATCATTCATCATTTTATGTTTTATTCCAGCTTTTTTAAGCTCCTTTATTAATAAGTTTTCCTCTACAGTCTTATCATTTAACATGTTTATTTTGTTCTGTTTATTTTTCTCACGCTGTTCATTTAAAAAATTAATATTGTCCTCTGCGGTAGGAAATGTAAGTTCTATTATTTTTAATATATCAGTATAGATGATTCTGGATAATTCTTGAATTATACTATTGTTTACCAAATCAGACGACAAAAATCCATTTACTATTTCATCAGGATTAAAAGGACTACAAAGTGCTCTGCTTACAATATACTTGTTTATTCTCTCAGTATCTATTTCATTATCTTCTATCAATACACTATTCAATTTATTTAAATCCATAATAATATCTCTCAAATTTCTGATCGAATTATCTATCAATAGTTTTAATTCAATATTATCTTGTTTTTTCTGAGAATAGCTATTTAATATTTTTATTATAGCAATAATTATACTCTTGTATCTTATCTTATCCCTATTAAAACTCTTAATAAAATTATCGCTCTTTAAATTTTTCGAAGTTTTCGCCAATATATTTATATTGTTTCTTATAGCAATATCTATTTTTTTAGGATTATTCTCGATATCATCTATAGATTTTATAGGTAACAAGCCATTGTTTTTATCTCTCATATCTCTCAGCCACAATGATGTAATATCATTTAAGTTAATATTGTATATAAAATCATCTATTAAAATATAATCATCATAATCATCTGGCTTTTCTGCGACTTTAGCATCCTTCTTATCTCTGGAGGCAAATGGGATAAATCTTAAATCGCGGGGTTTATTAGTTAACCGCGATGTTTCCGATTCCGCAAACTTCTTTTTCCATGCAATTAAATCCTTCCGTTTAGCATTCTTTAAATCTATATCATCGTTAAAAGTTTCATCTAATTTTTTTAAGCAACATCCATGTAAAAACTTATGTATTTTCACATAATTTATATCAGGCATATATAAAAGAGACTTAACATGTTGTTCCTTGAATAAATTGGGATTCTTTAGACATACCTTGTTATCGCGCATACTCTTAAATTTCTCTTGTTCGATCAAGCCTCTCATCTCCTTCTTCTTGTTTTTTAATAGTTCATACTTGGCTCTCATAGCTTCTAAATTGGTCGTGTATTTATCTTCCACGTATTTAATAGTGTCTCTCAATAATGACTCGATATTTATAGATAATTCGTTCTTATTAGTCAAATACTCTTTTGCAACATTGATAATATACGGTAGGACACCTTTTTCCTCACTCTTCTTTAAATTATCAAAGGGCGATCCATATTTATACCAATTAACAATAAAGTTATAGTTTAGGTAATTTTCATCAAGAGGAAAAGTATCCTCCAATATTTTTTCTTGAACATTTATTATCCAGAAAGAGATAGCATTTATAAACATAGTTTTAATCGAGTGCAACCACAATTTATTAGCTTCTACTATAATATCCAAAGTATCTCCATCTAACTCATTGACTAATCCTCTGATATTTAAAATATGTTTAGGAGGCACTTTGATTAATATATTTAACAGTTTTTTATCTAATTCTATGTTTTTATCTCCGAACTCTTTAATATATATGTTTTTTCTCGAAGGAATACTGCGATTATATTTGAATAGCTCGCTACACAAGATATCGCTATCTATCTCTATATTACTTAGCTTACTGATTTCCATTAATTCGGGAAGTATTATTTTTAGCCCATCTATAAATCCCTCCTCCGTTTTATAAGTATTGTGTAACAAGTATTTATTAATATCAATGGTATCAACTACATACTTTATATCAAATGTTTCAACCGCAATATTATCTTGGTCTTCAATATTAATATAATCATCCATACCTTCTATCATAGGAATGCCCTCGTAGTTTTCATTGTATTCGGCTTCCTTAATCTCTTTAATCTCTCGATATGATATTAGGTACTTTTTCCCATCTTTATCATAGTCAAATATGTGATTTCGCGAATATTCAAACTTAGCCTTTATTTTTTCATAAGCATCTATTATTTCAGGCAACCTCTTATTTGTTTTTAAAATCTTATCTATTTCTTCTACGGTCTTTTTAATATTGTTGATATGTATGACCTGTTTTATATTACTTAATAACTCTTGCACACCAGCATCTTCCTGTTTGTTGATATGTAATACGAGATTATATATATTTAATTTATTTAATTCGATTCTTTCTCCGTCGACATTTGTAACACTAATAGTTGCAAGATGTTCTGATAATATTAGTTTAGTTTTTTCTAAGAAAGTTATAGTACTCTCTTTTAAATCCAATAAGCTTATAATAGATTTCAGTTTATCAAAGAATAGTAATTTTTTATTCAATATATCACTCTTCTTTATCTTAACGGGTCTCGTTACATTCTTTCTCTCTTTTTCATAATCTGTAACAGACGTCATATAGTCACGGAGAATATCACTCTCATGTATATTTATTAAATCCAGCGATTTACCGAATTTTTTAAATATAGCCTCTATATTATTATAGTCTAAGTCGAAATCGTCTATTCCGTATTTTCCATCTTGCATATATTTAATTATATGGTTAATGTCTGGTCTAACATCTCTTATTAAATCCTTGCTATTACCATAATAATCTGCTGATTTTAAATTTATATTTTTGGAATTTATTAAATAATCCGTTATCTTCTCATATATGCTATCATTTACAGTAGTTTTAGGAATTTTATAATACGCAGAAATAATAGGAATATTCACATTATCTATGGGAAAAACAGGATAGTAAATAGGGAACTTCTTATTATGCGAAGGCTCGAGAGAAACTCTTATTTTTTTATCGGGAATAAAGCGGACATTCATAGATTCTGTATTGTATTTTATGCAAAAAAAGTATTTATTCTTCGCCGCAATATACTGGCTCTCATCTCGATTTTCTAATTTGTTAAAATATTCTGCATCTTTAGGATCCTTCATATTATCAACATCAACCTTCTCTTTTTCGGCCTCCGCGTTAAAAATATAGTTATCGTAATTATCTAAGACACCTCGCTTCGCATTTATATCATCGATAATATCATAGAATAGCTTGGTAATATTTTCAGCCTTTTTCGTGCTTGAAAACATATTGAATAGACTATCGTGTATATCAGCTTTGGATAATGCAATAAATGAGGGATTGTCCTTTATTATATCTTCCAAACTCATTATTTCTAAATACTCGATATCATCCAATTCTTCATCTTCATATTTGTATTCATTAATATCAATAGACATACTCTTCTTTTAATATATAATAATATAAATTATGATACATTATTGTTTATAGCAAATTTATTCCATTTAGTTTTGATTGATATTACATCTTCAATAATTTCCTTGCATACTTTTTCCATAAATGATATAAACATATTGGCATCTGTAATAGAATCGAGAGTAACGCGGATTATCATAATTGATTTTAGGGGATGTGGGCAAATATATCCGATAAATTTACAAACAATGTTATTGATAGTATTCTTCTCTCTGATATACTTATTGTGTACGAAAGATTGAATGATATTTCCAAGCGTATCATCTTCATTCTCAATAATAAACTCATAGGTCTCCTTAATATCCTGAAATTGCTGAATTTTTACAACATCAGATATCTCAATATTCGCCAATTCCATAATTAAGTTGTTGAGTTTATGAGTGATAATATCCAGCGATTTTGGAATTAGATACTTAGGCCCTATGTGTACGTTGATATACTCGATATCAAACTTAAATTTAATAGGATCGCCGTAATTATTCTTATAGTAGGCTCGCTCTTTATCTAAGATATTATCGCATTTCTTCGCCTCGACGGGATCTTGGATATATGAAAAGTTAGCAAGAGATACCGGATTAAACGATGCATTATCGCGACCTGATCTTTTAACAATATTCGCAGTCAGATGTAAATGTTCGCCCGGACGAAGGCGAGTAATCAAAATAGTGTCCTTTGATACTTTATTGGGCGGAAAGAGCTCTTGTAATTTACTATCGCTCAATTCAATGCCATCGAGTTTAGCTTTGTAATCTGATGTCCTTACATTTAATTTTTTATTTGTAGTGTTATTAACATTCAGTTCGAGGACGAGGGAATTATCAGTATAGTTTTCGATTTCATCGGCGCTCATACAGATAGGAATTAGACCTATTCTGTGAATAATAAATTCATCATGGAGAGCTCCAGAATTAAATTTAACATTTACAGTAGGCTCTTCTTTATCAAGTTTTTCTCCAATTGCTCCGATGATAGGAATATCAGTCATAATAATTCTCCTAATACCATTTACGATAGCCAGATCTATATTATGAATTTCAAAACTGTGGTTATTTGAAGGGTCTTCTGGGTCAAATATATAATTGTGAAACATTCTATTTATATATTAATATATTCTATCTTATATATCAATTTTTACAAATAAAAAATATAAATAAAAAATTATTGCTTATTTAAGGCAAATAAAATTAACATTATTGTTACTATTATCATAGGTATTAGAGACATTAAGCTCACTAACCAGCTCCATGCATAACATTCGCCTTTAGTTAAACAGGTAATATTATATGCAGTAATTAGTATCATAATTATAAAAAGTACATATAATATCAGATATAAGCCAGCTCCTTGAATATATATATTAAGGGACATACATATTATTGTTAATATAAAACTTAAAATTATATATAACCATCCTTGTGTCGAATAAGTATTGTACATTCCTTCTATTATTATAAATATATTTTAGATTTTAGGAAATCAGACTATTCATAATCGCAAAACACATCGAGGTTCTCGATTGCATCTCATTTAGTGGGTTGGATGCGAAGAACTGAATTAGCGTTTTGATGTTTTTAACATCATTGCATTGGCACAAGTAGTAATAAATATTCGAGCATGTAATGATTTTCTTGTTAAATGTGGTAATCTGCAGATTTCTCAATTGCGCCAAATGATATTGGATAATCGGGGCAAATTGCTTGTCGAGCTCCTTATTCATCTTATACCTTTTATAAGTCGGATTATAGGTTGTCGTCAATTTATAATAATTATACAGAGAATCCTTGATAGTTGAGATAATCGTATGAATAAGATAAGTAGGATCAATATCTTTTCCATTGTTATCGCGGGGAAGCTGGATATTTGGATTGTAAGCAGCAATGTAATCCTTGATAGTATAATCCTGTTTATTTTTCATATAGACTTCGAGGATATTCATCCACAAATTGGGATGGCAAGGATCAGTTTCCTCGCGATGATTAATATAGCTCGAAGAAATCTTGTATAGCTTTGAAGTACCATTACCGATACTCTTTTTAATAATTATACCATAGCTATTGTTATTATTGATATAATTATTAGCATCAACGATAGTGCTAAAATATGCAGGATATCTAATGCCGAGATTAAACAAATCTTGAATTGACGAGCTGTTAATATCATATTCTTGCAGGGTAATTCTATTACGGGTGTTAATATGAACGATCTCTTTGTATTCTTCGCCTAGAATATTAGTATAATCGATAATATGCTTGTTTTCATGATGAATCAAGACAAATTCATATGCATGTCCGATATTCAAATTTGTAACAAACAATTCTCGCAACATTTTAGAAATTTCTTCGGGATTCTCGATTTCGATAAGTCTACTATAAACATCGGGGACGCGACTATAGTATTTATAGAGAACTTCGTCGAACATTAGTCCATGCGATTTTGTAGGATGCGAGAATTTTGAACTGTTCGCATCAGGACAACTCGATGTTCCGAAATACCACGTGTCTTTGTAATTATAAACAGTAATAATAGTACCATCATAGGCTTCATAGCATTTATCGGTATTTTCATACATAGAACCCGTGTATTCATCATAACCAATCCTTCGCGGAACAGAATTTGCATATGTGACTACTACATTGTTATTATAAGACAGTGTGAAGTCCAATACGATACTCCTACATTCCTCGTAAAGCTGTTTGTATTCACTCGCATTCGCAGACATTTTATAATTATTATGAAGAAGAACAAGATCGCCGTTGTTTTTAAACTTCTTTACCTTAATGTTGGGCCAAAAATGATACTTTTTCAATATATTAATCAGTGTGTTTGCGTGAGTGGAATTAGCGTCATGGTTATTATAAGTTTTTTCAATTAATTCACGGAGATTCTTAGGGGGGGCATTGGAAAACAGCACTTCACTATTCATAGTGTAGTTTGTTAAAAAGTATATATATTTAAACGCTTATATCAATTTTTATTATTTTTTGCTAACAATAATAATATAACATATAAACTGTTGTTAGCGCTAAGATAAAAGTATATATTCTGTATAATATTTTTATATCTATATAATTTTTTGTAACAAAAAGTGCACCAATTGTAATACCTATAATAGATCCTATGGTAACAATAGAGGCTATCCTAAAATTAAAATGGCCTTTTTCGTAATATAAATATAGACCGGGTAATGCATTAGGAATGCTATTTAGAAACAGAGAGATAGCGACGGCTTGCTGAAAAGATAAATTATAATACATTAGCGCAGGTATAAATAATATGCCTCCTCCGCCACCTATAATTCCGATTGATATACCTATCAATATTGATATAAAAAAAAGATCAATAATCATCTAATTATAATTAGATAATTATATAGATATATGCATATATGCATATTATTTTTTGTCTGGATTTTTATAATACTTATCGAACCATGCTTGTCCGACCTCTTTAGACGCTTGTTCTGAGCTCATTTCATTTTTAATAATTTTATTTCGCATATTTAAGAAATATTCTAAACTACTATAATCAAATCCCTTATTTTTCGTTACCATATTGTACAACATAGGATACCTTTCCTCGAAAAACGTGATGCCTTCTATAGTTTTTTTCATATTATTTTCCAATTCTTCTTCCGAGGCAAACTTACTTTTATTCTCAGTCATATAGAGCATTATTTCTTGAACCATTTTTCTAATATCTTCAGTTTCCATACCGTCTTTTACAAAATCGGCAACCTTTCGCTTTTTAAGATTATTATCCGCACTCATTTTAATTTAATTATTAAAATTTATCTTTATATAATAATATCTATTTAATATAATAGAATAATGAAAAAAAATTTAGAATATGCCGTATTAGATAACGACGGAGCCGTATTTATAGCACCTCAACCTAAAAATGCTGGATTATATACTGGAGATGTTCTATTTGATAAAAAGCCATGGGGAAATAGCTATAAAATGCCTCCAGTCGAACCAGATGCCGTCGCATACGCAGCACAATTTTATGCAAGCCATCATATACCATCAGCAAATAGATCAGGTAATAATTCAATTAATACCGATAAATATAAAAAATACACTTCGGGAAACGGCTCAGAAGATTATTACAATTTTAGCTGCTATATACCATTGATGTAGAGACTCGTAGAGCCTTGTGGAGTCTTGCGATACACTACAATACCTCAACGACTTCTGTCTCGTTATTCATGATCATAGCAGATGGTTGTATTTTTTTGATAGAATCTTTGTGTTTTTTTAAAAAATCGCATATATATTTGTATGTTTCGTCTACTTGTTCGAAGGATACTCCTCCGGTAATCAATATACTTCCGCTTTCAAATAGAGCACAAGTTACCTTTTTACATTCATTTATTTTTTCTCCTTTGCCTTTTCCAAAGCATTTTTTAGGACAATTACATAAACCGTTTTTATTGCTATTACACCTGTTCCAAAAATATTCCAATTTAACTCCTTGATATATTCCAGGTTGAAAAGAACATTTGTTGTTATATAGATCGCTTATTAAAAGCTTATGAATTTCCCTTCTTTTTAATCCGAAGCCAACTTTTAGTTCGCTATCGCAATATACTTTAAAATCTGAATTAATCATTCTAATCTTAAAATTTTGATATTTTAAGGTTAATTTATAATTAACACCGGGATTATTTATGATGTCTTTTGAGATATTCTCATATATATTATTGATATTATAGATAATATGATTTACAATTACCTCTGTATCATTAACATTTTTAATACCAGTCAGCTGAATATTTCCGTTTTTAAATATTTTTACATTAGGCATATACGTATTATTCTTGCAAATAATAGTAACTTGATTATCAAAACGATTCTTCTTCATTTTATTCTTCTTGCTTTTTCTTCTTTTTTTAGGGTATATTCCACGACTTAGCTCATTATCTTCCTTAATATATTGAACCCATACAATACCATTATCTACAGCGTCTTTATCTATAATTAAAATATTATCAAATAAAATTTTTAAATTTAAATTAATATCTTCTCCAATGTTCGCATTACAAGTTATAGTTGATACTCTGTAAGGAGAAAAGTAGATTTCTTCATTATCGTTCATGTTTTAATCACAATAATTATAATTATAAAAGTCTTATATCATTTTTTATTTTTTTTAACTTCTATTTTAGTATTCATATTATCTGTTGTATTTTTAAGGTAAGATGTATTAACTATTTCGTAATTATATGTAGTAGAAATCATAGGGGGAAGATTGAGTAAATGTGTTTTATCATTTGTTTTATGGCCTTTGCGAAACTCATCAATAGACAGAGGGCCGTTGAATATGTTCAATAAAAATCTCGAAGGAGCTGGACGTATTGGTTTGATATTCCCAAAGTGTTTGCTCAACATTTGTATCAGACTGTTTATCTCCCATACCTTATCACTACCGCAATGCGATGAAAAATTATACGCATTTGCGCATTCAAAAGAACAAAAGTTTCCGAATAATATATAAGTATTTGAGACAACATTATATTTATAAGGCATGCCATAAATTCTATCATTTATAGGATGGCAGCACCAGTAACAATTATTAACTGATTTAATTATATTTTCACTTTTATTTTTTTCCATAGAGTTATTACATTCGTTATTTATATATTCCATATTATTTTCATCTAATTCCTTTGTGTTATTATAATACGTGTTATAATAGTCATTCCCATTTATTAAATTATCTTGAATATTATTATAAGTATTTGTTTCATTAATATAGCAACATCCTGGCTCGTAAGGCTTTGGGATATCAAATGTTTCATCGTTTATATGTATATTCATTTTATTTATATCATTAGATGATATAGGTAATTGCAATATGATATCCTCATTTTCAACAACTATTACATTTTTAACCATGGTAGACATTAAACCCTTTTTTTTATCTATTGTAGATTTTATATCGTTCTTTTTATTTTTTCGTGGCATTTAATTATAAACGCTTATATTATTTATATATCTTTACATCAAGGTTTATCAATGTAATTTTTGAAATATGATATACCGCCTATAATATCATTGATTTTAACTGTTGGAATTTCTGTTTTTTTATTAAAGGTTGCGTTTTTATTTAAAATACATTTGTCCTTAATTTCCCTTATTTCGCTATTTAAAGAATTTATAGTATCTATTAAATATTTTATTATAAGAACAAAAACGATTATTATAATAATAATAATTAAATCCATAATTCTTTTATTAATAATGAAGAATATAAAAATAAAACAATAGATCTCTGTTTCTCTTAACTATACTTGAATCCGGCAATTCCGTTTGATAAGCTTAATATATTAACATCTATAGCATATATTACAATTTCTATAATTGTATCTTCGTAAGAAGTTTCTGATATGCTATTGTATATATTCTTGACGCGATTGACTTCCTCGTCATTCTTGATATTCTCTTTAACATATATAGATAACGAGGTTCTTATAGATGTATTATCATAAGATCCTGCACTAATTTGTTTTTCAGGAAACAGAGAGAACGAATAGCAATATAAGCCCGTTCTTGGAATATTTGTATGGTAATTATAAGGCACTATGTTATTATAATACTCTGCGTCATTGTCTGATCTTGATATTTCTCTATTCCATATTATTTCAATTCTATCTAATATACCCATATTCTCTTTATATTCTTCGGGAGTAGCCGTATAGTTCATATGATTATTGAAATTCTTTATAGAATCCTTTCTTCTTGCTATCCATATCAACTCCTTTATATGATGATTAGCATTTGTAATATCTATTGTTTTATGTAATTCAGAAATATTAAATTCGCTTATTGTTCTCTTCGCTGTACTAATTACATAATTAATCTTGTTAGTATTTAGCAACAAAGTACTTCTCTCGATACTATCAAGATATACATAGGAACATATTAGTTGATTCCTAACATCAAATACTCTGTCGCTTGTGCTTACAAAACTCGCGATATCTATCTTATCTTGATGAACTCTATTATACAAGATCGGGCTAACATACATATTCAATATATTACTCCAAACTTGAAATAATCCGTTGAATCCGATATCTATCGTATCTATTTCGAGATAGACTTCATTGTTTTGCAATTTTAACAAAGGCAGGGCCAACGATGGATTTTTAGTAAACCAGAAATTCAATGGTACTTGTATCTGCCTCTGTTTAATACTTGGATTATTATTTGTAGCTATAGGATACGTTATATTATACATTTTATTATTTATAATAGTATACTTCGGAACAAATTTAAAAGGGTTTACCAATTCATCTACATTACCTATAAGCTTATTGTATTTGATACCATCTTTATTAGTCAGCTCGTCCCATATATTTAACCACTCGCCATATAGCGTCTCTATAGTACTCCCACCAATAGTTATACGGGCCTCTTTAATATAATTGTATCCGAGATTAGTTACCCATCTAAACTTGTGCTTGTTTGTCGAATATATCGCAGGTATATTAAAAGTCAAGAACATATTTGATAAAAAATCGGCATACCTTTTAATTTTAAAAGTTAGCTTTGTACCGTTTATAAATCCGCCATTAGCATTCCCTTCAGATGTTAAAGTAATCTGTTCAATGGAAAAATTCGTATGCTTATTATGCACATATTTGTAATAGTTTATTTTAGGATTTTTTGTAATAAAATCAGACATACTCCCATTTAGTACCAATTGCATTAATCCGGCGCCCATATTTTTGATTTTATTCTTAATATAATTGGTTATTATTATGTTTTATTTATATATCTAAGCATTTACCTTTTCTGTATAACTTACTATAAACTTTTCTAAGTCTTCCTTGCTTCTATCTCCATTGTATTCTTTAATTATTTTATCATCTTTTGTTAATACAATAGTAGGAAACCCTGATATATTGTATTTATCTATTCTATCCTTTTCTTCGCGATTGTTATATTTGTTAAAAGTTACTTGGTCGCCGTACTGGGTTTTTAATTGATCCCATGCATCAGATTCATTAAAGCGATCGCAATGCCTGCACCCATCCATGTAATAATACTCTAAGCAATAATTGCGCTTTCCAGTGAATTTCTCCATTATAGTTTGGTTAAAATAAAACATTACAAATATAGCTAATATCAAAAAAGCTATTACAACTACCATGGTAATAATATTGCTGTTATTGTTTTTACTGCGATTGCTTCTGACGGTACTTGAACTATTGAAAGTACTGGAAGTACGGATAGTACTCCTTCCAGCCATTAAATAGTCTAAACTTCTTCTAAATTATAATTAGATAATAATTATTTAGCAGCTAAAATATTATAATGTCTTTATTGCATATTTTCTTAAACTCTTTCTTGAGATTGCCATGATCGTTACTTCCTTTACTATCGAATATTACAACATTGTAAAAGTCTGAACCGTAAGGGTTCTCGTTATCAATTGAATCCTTGATAAATTTAATAAAGTTATCTTTTTCTATTAGGAAAATACGAGTATCTAAACTGTCGTAATTTATATTATCGTATTTATCTATAACATAGGCATTGTAATTATTAGTATTCAAGATATTTTTGCTATCTTCAATATTTTTACATACAATTATAGTCCTGTATACCAAATTATTTCTGTATAGTTCTTCCAACTTTTTTAATATCTCGCACATATTAATAATATTAAGAGCTTGTGCTTTATGTATATTATGAATTAAAAAATGAGTACATAATTTATTTGAAATTTCTAAAATTTTTTCAATTATGTACTCAAAATTATAAACAGAGGATTAAGTATATAACAAGATACCCTTATTATAACTAATAATGAGTGAACAGATCATAAAGATCAATATAGAAGAATTTAAAAGAGAATATGAAAATATCACAACGATACCATCAAATATATTAGAAAGGTCGCTTGAAGTTAAAAATACATACTCGTGTTTTAACTCTTTTTATGATCCTAAAATGATATGGGCCAAGAAGATTTATAATAACAGCAAGGATAAATATAATAAACCAAGGGCTAATAATAGGGTTCGTATTATTATCCCCGAGTTTTCTAAGAATTCTGAGACCAAAAGGTGTTTTATAGGTTATTTAAATAAATTATCTCATAAAAATAAAGACAATATATATGATAAAATACGAGAAATAATAAATAATAGTGAAAATTTAGATGATGTCTTTAGTATAATTTTGAATTATATTAAAACGAGTGACGACGATATATACTGTAATATATTGGACTTCTTTAACGCCGAGTATTTAACTGCTAATATCAATAATCAATGGGATAATTATATAAATAATAAAGGGTGGAACCCGCCCCCCTACGTATATGAAAACAACCTTCTATTGCTAAACGATGAATATGATATGTATTGTAAATATATTAAATGGAAAAAGGGAATACATAACATGAATAAAGTATGGGCGAAGTATAAGAACGACGAGCTTATTGTATTACTAAATAATATCTGCGACCACATATATTTTATAATAGATTCTAATGATCATAAATATCACAAATATATATTAGATATATTATTGGAACAAATATATAAATTATTGTGTATAAAAAAATACCCCAATATTATTAATAAAATTAAAAATATAGATATTAAAAATTATGATAGTTCAACTAAATTCCTTATTTATAATATTTTAGAGTTATAAAAATAAAAAAATTATTTCTATATAATAGTATAGAGTAAGAAATAGTATAATGAAAGCAAACAACAACAACCTGTCTTTTTACAGTAGCGCAATAATTCAAGCTATATTTGCAATACTGCTAATAATCATCCTGAGTTACATTTATAAGCTTGAAAATATGGGCTGCGAATGCTCTGAACATCCTAATAAAGAGTTCATCAAAAACTTTACAATAGTTGCTTTAGCATATTTCCTAATAACATCTATAATATCTCTTAAAAGCGTTGCCGAAAGCATGGGATTCGTAGTTGTCCAACTGCTATCTATAGCAACTTTTGTGTTCTTCCTAATGTTCGTAGTATATATATATTACGCATTCGATTATGTTAGATATTTAACCAATGAAAAATGCAAATGCTCTGAAGATATAAGCAGAGATATTATATCCGTAGGTACCATGATATCCCTATTTTTATTCTTAACCTCGCTTTTCACTATTATAATCGTCCCTATATTACTAAGCACTTTAAGTAACCTATTAAACAGAATAGAAGTTTTTGAAAGTGAAATTGAGGATACTGTAAGCAATCCTTTTAGAACTATACAACGAACTCCAGATAAAATCCTATCTTCTGTAAAAGACATGGGCAAATTTGTTAATAGCTCTGCTAAAAAAATAACCAATCTAAGAAGAAGTAAATATTAAATTCGACCAACTCTCTTTTACACCCTTGAAGATTTAAAATGGCACAAAATATTTATTTTTTTATTGTGTATTATTATGAAGTAAGCAAATATCCTATTGATAAAGTCATTTGTTTAGATGAAACTTCCATACAACATGCCATGATGTTAGAGTATGGTAGATGTCAGTTAGGTAAGAAGTGTGTTGTAAAAACAGATGATAACTATGTATTTAGAAAATTCACATTATTAGTAGCAATAAATAATTCAAGGTGTGTAGGTTCTAAACTATATCAACAAGGTGGTAGGACGAAAGAAAGATTTGTAGATATCTTATAAGAACATGTCTTTAGTAAATACAAAGACCATCTAATCATATTAGATATTGCTGGAAGTCATAATAACCATTTTGTGAAAGATGCTATTATCAATAGTGGTAATAAATATTTATTTAGCATTCCATATACACCGACAACAAACAGCCCTATAGAAAATTACTTTAATCAAATAAAGCATCATCTTAAGTTAAATAAAAGGGTATTGAAATATGATGAATTGAATGAAGAAATAAAAAAATGCTATTAAAATGGTAAGAAAAGAAAATTATAGAAACTATTTTAATAATGCTTATAATAAGAAAGGATTGAGACAATACAAAAGAAAATTATCAACCAGATACAGAAAGACTAAAACATATAAAATAACATAAGAATATATTATATATAAATATAAGATTATAGCATCATTATACGACTTAAAACACAATTGTATCCAGAACAACAGAGGCAAATAAATGATGAACTGATAAATGTTTTGAACTTGAATGAAGATATTTCCCTTATCTTACACGAATTAGATATGAATAAAGAACTACAAGAACAGATTATGAACTTCTTACCAAAGATACATACTTATTTTTCTATGAGTACTATAACAACAATATCATGCCCTGAAAAGATTAAGATACCATACTTATCAATTATTCGTCATCTATTGAAAGATGAATATCAAATTTTGAGTACAGAATATAAAATCAAAGTAGAACCTAAACCCATAAGGACAAAGAAGTATTATTTTATCAAAAAAGTAGCAGATAGGCAAGATATAAAAATTGACTATTGTAGTATAAAATACACATATACCATTATGAACAACCAAGAGAAAGGTCTGTTATATGAGAAAATTGAAACTGAATGGTTATATCAATAGAGTAAAAAAACGAACAAAAGATGATTAACAAGTTCAAAAACATATTTGGAGATACTGATATGTTGTCGTATGCTTTGGTGATTTTGAACAACGCAAACATATGAAATATAAAGAACCAATTGATGGTAAAGGTATTAGAACTTTATTCAAAAAATCAGGTTATAATACCTATTTAGTTGATGAGTTTAGGACAAGTTGTAAATGTTGTAATTGTGAAGGAGGAGATTATGATAAGAGGAAATCCTAAACAATGGAAAAATAACTATGCTTTAGTATATGGGCTATTACGCTGTAAGAGCGGTTGTGGATTATGGAACAGGGATGTTAATGGTGCTAAAAACATTTATAAAATAGCTTATAATCATATAAATGGATTAGATAGACCAGTATATCTATGTAGAAGCAAACAATCAGATACATTACACGATGTATCCAACCATAATTTATAGGTATCAAAGTTTTGATACTTCCTTGAAGACACAAAGTAATAAACCTGTAATGAATATTGTTTTTACAGAACTTTGTGCCATTTAAAATCTTCAAGGGTGTAAATTATTATTTATATAATAATTATATATTCAAAGTTCTACCCCCTTTTTTAGGACGACCCTTGTTTTTTAATATTTGTATATCAGCAGTATCCTCGATTATTGAGGTTATTTCTTCATCGCTTACAGAGAGTGTTTCAATATTATTATCACTATCGTCAATAGATATCTTACTATGAACATTCCTTATTATACTATCAATATCTTCGGCTGGTTTTCTCATATTCTGTGATTGTTGCATTCTTTGCTGATGTTGTTGCTGTTGCTGCTGTTGTTGCTGTTGCTGCTGTTGCTGCTGTTGCTGCTGTTGCTGCTGTTGCTGCTGCTGATACATAGGCATTTTTGATAGAGGAGGTTCACTATTTAGAGAACCAAAAATACTGCTAACCATATTAAAAAGCCCCATACTATCATTTCCAGAATTTCCAGAACCCCTGTTTTGCGACATTTGAGGAAATTGTTGATCATTGTTTCCTATTATATATTGTTTTGCAGCCGCATTTTGAAATTGTTTCATTAATTCCGGATTAGATTTTAATACATTTTCTATATCTGGCAATGGCTGTTCTTTAAACATTCTACTGGTTAAATGAAACATAAATGCGCTACCTGATAAAGACATAAATAATCTTAGTTCAGGAGCCATTTTTTTACCAGTAGCCTTATATTTATAATGTAATTCTTCAAAAATATCATCATAATCATTTATATTTTCATTTACCTGCTCAGACCATCCATCAAGACGAATTGATAGAGGATTGTACCGACTATTTAAATATTCAGTCCCTGATATAAAAGCCATTAACATTTTTTGTTGAAAACGAACACTGCCATCTAATTCTTTTTCTCTTATTATTCTATTATATTCTGTTTTAATCTCTTCTAAATCAGAATTCATATTGAATTTAAAAGGTAATTTAAAGCCCTTAGATTCTAATCTATCTAACTGATAAATTATCTCTCGTTTTTCATTTATTTCAAGTTTAAGTAGTTCTTTAGGGCTTAAAAATTTTTTTTTATCATTATAATTCCCGATTCTACCATCATCACCGCGTTCCCCTCTTCCACTTTCGTCGCTCTCTCCGCCGCTTTCGCAACTTTCGACACTCTCTCCACTCTCTTCGCTTTTGCCGCTCTCATAACTTTCTTTACTGTGTCTGCTATTACTGCTATCTCCGCTTTCTTCGCTATCGTTGCTATAAGAGCTTGAATAGCTTTTGTAACTTTTTTTACTTACAACATCTTCATCAAATCTATTGCTCTTTTTAATAACCTTATTTTTATAGATATTATTCATGTTTTTAATATAATCTTGTTTCCCCCGTGGAGAACTTGCACACGATGAACTCGCTGAAGACATTGAGATCACATCGTCACTTATTTTTTTCCTGTTAAAGAGCTCGTTATTTAATGAATTATCTCCAGATTTATTATTGCCTCGAGGAATATTGAAATTAAATGCTTGTTGATTATTAAAACTATCTCTATTTAACTCTATTAAATCATTATTTTGGTTATTAAGAGTTGATATTAAAGCCATATTATATATTTATTTTGATATTAAATGTTTATATATCTATTATAATATTTTAATCAGCATTAATACGCATCTATAAAAATGAAAAATATATTATTGTAATGCAGATAAATGATAAGATTATTCCAACATTATCATCTCGTGCGCATAAATCTTATTATAATTATTTACTATATCGCTGCTGCTGCCGCTGCTGCCGCCGCTGCCGCCGCTACCGATAGCACATCGGATATAAGATATTGCCTGTAAACATGCGTCGCTCAAATCATCCTTTTTCTTATTTTCGTTGAAAAGTTTCTTTAAATATTCGTCTTCGCTAATATATTGTTTGCACAGTTCTATGCTAAGTAATTTATTATTCTTATATTTATCCTTACGGAACCCCTTCTTATTCTTGGGTTCATCTGGTTTTGTATTAGCTATATTTATTACATAGTTGTGATGCTTGGTTTTCAAAGATGCATTTATTAAAATAACATTTCCGACCTCCTTGTCCCAAAACTTAATTAAACTAAAATACCCGTATATTATATGCTGTATGGTCTTCATAATACCGTTGAGATTAGAAGGCTGGTTCTCGATTAATACGTAATCAATAGTGTTTATATTTTTACTTTTAAGATCTCCGACGATGTTATCCATATTCATATAAATTCGCTCAGTAATATCTTCGATACCCTTGATTTCCTTCTTGCTATCAGCCAATGCTATTATTCGCCAATCAATTATCTCCAGAGTATTCTGAGTCTGAGTATCTGCTATATCATTCTTTTTAATTATACAAAGCGCCAAATTTTTAACCCCAATATCAAAACTAATATATATCATAATATCATTATTATAAGCATTATATCATTATATCATTATGCTCTTTTGCATCATATCGACATTCTTGGAAGTGTACTGTCTTATATTATGGCTCTTTATTAATATTACCAAATCCTTCCAGAAATTATCGTTAACATATCTCAAATTGTACTTATTGATTTTCTTGCATTTTTTATATAGCCACTTATATATTTTTTCCAAACATTCGGGGTTATTATAATTCCTGCACATTCTCTGTTCCTTCGTCAATTTACTTATGTAATTTTTAATGTTAGCACAGCTGATATCGTCAGGTACTACATCTTTCAAATTATTGAATTTAACATAATTATACGTTGGACATATCAACAAGTTATCATTGTAATCTATAAAAGTAGGATTGTTGTCTATTATAAGCAGGTGCTTTTTAATATCAAATGTACTCGAGAACTTTATATTTTTTTTAATAAGCGGTAATATTTTATTAATAGATTTTTTTATACTACCATCCTTATCTATTATACAATTGTCCCTCGTAAGCAAAGGTCTATCGAATTTAAAATTGTTATTCTTCTCTATTATAGAGATCTCTTTGTTTGCCCATTTTTTTTCCGAAGCAGTATATACATAAAAATAAGAAACCGGATATAACTTCTTCATTGCCTGAATAAAATGAAAAAAATGCGGTCTTATCAATAAGGACTTCTCGTTATAGCTCTCATTCAGAGATTTTTCGCACAAAATCTTATATTTATTTAAATTTTTTTTATCATATGTTTTTATCAACTCCATGATATTATATATATCACATTGATAACTGCAATTGCCTATTATAGTCCCGTCTAAATCTATTATAAATATATATGGTTCTATATTATTATTCATAAATCTATTATAATAATATATTAGAATATTGCTGTATATTAGAATAGTTATTAGTTATAATGAACTCAGACGAATATATAAGCAAATATGCTTCTACAAAAAATAATAAGGGATATTTATCGAATTCTGTAGGCAGTAAATATCTTTCCGAAGTGAAGAAAAAGACCAGCGATGAGTTGGTAGATATAGATAATTATTTTATGAATAAAAATATTAAATATAATTTGGATAGCAGAATCTTTTATAATAATCATATTCGTAAGAAAATAAAAAACGTGAGTTCCAAGCAATGCTTGAGTATTAGTAAGACCAGTGATACTATGAACCCCGAATATAACATTAAAAATACAATAATTCTCACAAGACGCTTTGGTACATCGAGTGTATATGGATATATTTATATAGCAAAAATAAAAAACGAAATTGGTTCGCGCCCCATCGCCGCAAAACTCATGGTTCGAAATTATAGAAACTTATTAGAAAGTACTCTTAACGAAAAGATAACGGAGAAAATTGTTAAAAATAAAATATCGAGACATTTCATTTTGACTTATAAGGCAATATACTGCAACGTTTTGTCTGATAAAAATACACCGAGAATTATTAGCGGCGAAAAATATATTATTCTGCTAAATGAATTAGCGCATGGCGATTACAAGAGTCTATGTAAGAAAAAAGATTTTTTAAAAGATAATAAAGTACTGTATAATATTTTTATTCAAATGATGTTATCTATAATGACTCTGCATTCATTCGGATACATTCATCGCGATTGCCATTGGGGTAACTTCCTATATCATAATAATAATGAGAAAGGCTATTATCAATATAAAATAAATGGTCAGATATACTATTTGGAAGCATGCCCATACTCTATATATTTATATGATTTTGGAATAGCCAAAGAGATCAATGATTCTCATATTAAATATATACCAGAAGACTATGTGAGAATTACTGGTGCTTTCAGGAATAAAAATAACTATTATAAATCATGGTTGGCTAAAATTAATATACCTTCAAACTTACCTTCTAAAGAGATTTCCATATTTGCGGTGAATTTTGGTAATCAAATAATTAATTTCTATAATGAGAATAAGAGCGCCAATAGTAGCACATTTTTAAATAAAATAACCCAAGAACTAATTAATATATTTTTAAATATCCCGCATAATATGTTTACCGATAAAAAACCCCTTAATTCTAAAATTATTAACTCCACGCCATTTATAATAGAAACTTAGGATACCAATAGATCTATTGTGCGGTCTTCTATATTTTTTACGAAATTCTTATGCCTGTCTTCTATATATTCTCCCATACTCTCGAAGCCGCAAAATATCATCTCGTCAATTTGCTCTTTTTTTAGCTGCAATTTCATCCCTAATCTACTGAATTTTATGTCCATCGTGCTCTTTAATGGTAAATTCTTAGGATAATAAAAGTTTTTTATCTTGCTATTATTAATCTGTGCGGTTAGCACATGTTTAACTCTTAATACATTTAAGATATTAAATAGCTGCTTTAGAATATAGATTAAGTTGATATTTTTCGTTTTCTCAATAATCCGTCCCTCTTTTTGTAATACCATCCCTATTATATTCTCGCTGGGCACATGGTCAAATATCTTAATGGGAAAATTATTAGTCAAGGCCCCATCATAATAGTAATCTTCTATATGTATTGGTTTAAACAATAGAGGGATACACATAGAAGCACAACAAGCATCATACACACATATATCTGGTGTATCCTCAATAGAAAAAATCTTATTTTCACAGGAATTTATATTTGTTGCAGACATATAGATATTGACCCCAAATATCTTTGATATATCCCTGAAAGTTAATTTATCGTCTAAATGCGGATACTTTTTTTTTATAGCAACTTTTAAATGATTTATAAAAAGCTCCATATCACATATTCCATACTCCGTTATTAATTTAATATAATTTTTTATAGGAACATTGCATAAATCATTATCGTATTGCATATTGTATACCAATTCCTCCATTTCCTCTATTTCTAATTTAAAAGCAAACATTAGACCTACGAAAGAGCCTATTGAACATCCTGCGATATGAGTGATTTTTTTATGCAAGTTTGTTATATATAAATACCTCAGGGCTCCTAAAAACATAACTCCGTGCATTCCGCCTCCAGATAAAACTAAATGTGTTATATTCATATTTACCATATTTACATTCGTATTAGATGAATAATTATATAATTTCTTATATATGAGAATTATATTCTTGAATATTTACATTATAATATAATAGGGCGCTCTTTGACGCATTGTTCTCAGCTTCTTTTTTGGTACTGCCCGTAGAAGTCGCAATAATAGAACCATTCTTATCTTTGATACAATAAGTAAATACTCTAACATTATCCTTGATAGAAATATTCAATTCTTTAAACTGTGGCACATCTTGCAAATAATGTAACATATGAGATACGAGCATATCCTTATAATTATTTTTAATTCTTATTAGTTCGCAGAAATCTATATAATTTTCAATAATATAGATGATCCAACTTTCTACTACGTAATATCCAGCACCGCTAATAGGCGTAACTCTTATATTGGAGGGAAGCGAGACCTCGTCGGCATCTGTTTGAAAATCTAAATAAAGAGCTCCTAAGAATGCTTCGAAAATATCCTCCATAATCTTATAATTATTTCTTCCTCCGGATTCTTCGACTTGTTTTGAAATTATTGCAAATTTAGGGAGACCTATCTTTTCCGACAAATATCCGAGCATCCGCCCGTTAACTATTTTAGTCCTTATTTTTGATAAGAACCCTTCGTTCTGATCAGGGAATCGTAGATATAAATAATTTGTTACAATCATACCAAGTAGAGAATCGCCGAGAAATTCCAAACGTTCATAGGACATATCTTGTAAAGGCAGGCATCCCGTGGGACAATTAGCATTACTCTTATCAAAATCCGCATTTTTCATAGTACAATAAGATTTATGAACGAATGCAACACGATATAAATTGATATTTTTAATTTGTAACCCCAAGAGCCCATTGCTATTCAACAAATTATCTAAATCCTCGCGTTGCAAGAGGATATTCTTGTTATTATAAGGCTGATTCTCGATATCAATCTCCATCGTTTTATTGTGAATATTTTCGATTCTTTTCATTTTAGCAATTATATTATTATATTATTATATTAATTATATTATATCATTTTTTATATATATAAATAATAAATGTATTTTTCTTTTAAATAGAGTAAGATAATATGAGTTATCTAGAAAATGATACTATGCCCCCTGTAATACAAATAGATTCAGTTGCCATAGGTTTACAACTCAATGATGACTTTGAAGCTAAAAATTTAAACAGATTAGATCTGCGGAGAAAAGAAGAATTTTTAGTTGTAGGAGAGAAAACATATCATTTAAACGATTTAAATAATACTTCAAATACAAAATGGAGTTTCATTGTAAATGATAATGGTGTTGCAATAAATACATCGCGGCGTTTAGCAGACACGTATTTAACCACTGATACATCTCTGTATGTTGATAAAAACATTCATTGTTCGGGGATCATAAAGGCCGCTGGATTGCAAATTAGTAATATTATTATAGACGATGCGAATCCAATTACTTGCAATTTAGTCAAAGAGTTCATCGATAAAACGAACCAACTTTTAGGTACCCAACCATTCAAAATTAGCAGTTTAGATAGCTATTTTGAAAACATATATAATCACAATTACAAAGTCACTAACATATATACCCCGTCCTATGTTACATTCGGTGGCGAAGTAGATACGTATAACAATACACATCCCTTGAATATCGTTACTACACCAAACAATAAGTTCGGCAATATGCACATTTCTATCAGAAACGATACAAACAATGACGATGGAGAGCCCGTTAAAATGTGCATGGGTATTATCGGCGGCTTCAAAAATTCTCCTGCTATTATTTCTACATCTAAGGGCGTCCCTTTGGAATTTCATGTTAGCAAATCTTCTATAGACATAGAATCTCCTTACGGAAATAATGCAGTACCTACGTATTCCAATATCAGCAATATACCGGCGATGACTATAGACGCTAATAATAACGTGGGAATTGGTACAAACGTTGCATCGAAATATATATATCAAAAGAGAACACTTTATAACAATAAAATATCGGCAGATTATTATGAAAAAGATGCGAGATTAGATATAAAAGGTGGAATTGCAGCTTTTGAAGATATTTTGATTAAAGATTATGAGACAGGTTTGTACAAACATACTGACGATATTTATATAAGAAATAGTGGTCTCGGAGCTTTGAATGCTACGCAAATAAATGGCGGTGATTTCACGGACGAACAATACAATTTTAATAATAATCTTTCTGTTAATAATTTGCTAAATGCTAAAAATGCTATAATTCAGAGCAACATAGAAATTAAGAATAATACTAAGACGGATTCTTTGAATGTCGAGAATACTGCAGTATTTAACGGCAATGTAGTATTCAGCAAAAACATCGATTTTACCAACACAGATGTTCTCAATATTAATAATCTGAATGTAAATCTCGATATTCAAAATGATATTTTTATAAATAATAAAAAGATAGTCCCATTGGATTTAACAGATCCCTATACTGGTTATACGAATGTAATAAATAAAAACGGGAGCAACTTCATATTCATGTATATAAGTAGCAATATCGCATATCTTGATGCAAACAGCAATGTTAGCTTTCCGAATAAGATGGGTCTTGGGCTTAAACCGAGCGATAAGTTCGAGGCTATCTTAAATATCACAAATGATGGTAAGATTTCCAGCAATACCTTTGATATATTATTAAAAAATACAGTAGACGACAAGCAGTATATTGCTAACATAGGCAGATTGTCGCGCTTCGACAATATGGACAACAGTTTAATTATTAATACAAATAAGGTAGCAGGTAAAAAGAACAACATATATTTTTATCCAGAAACAGATGTTAAATCATTGACTACCAATTACTATTCGTGCAACATAGCAAATACATATCCTACGTTGGCTATAGCGAAGAACAGTATAGGTATTAACAAGTTGAAACCAGATTCTATGATGGCCCTTGACGTAAATGGTAATGTATCAGCAAGCGAATACTATGTTAATTCTGGAAATAATTATAGCAAAACAAAGGCCTTTGTCTATAACAGAAATAAGGATTTTTTTAACATCTATGATAAAGCATGTGATAAATTTTGCATTAATTACAAGGAATCCAGAGAAGAAGCGCATAATATGAGAGGACTGAATGTAAAAAAAGGAATAAATGCGGATTTTTATTATCAAAATAATATATTGTTAGAAAATCTACGGCGAGCAAGTGATGATTCCAGTTTTTATACGAATAAGAACATATCTATTGGGTGGAAAGGAGAGGACAATGTGGCTCCATTACAGGTACGCAATATATTAACAAATGATTATAATTATTCGACTATCCGCATATATCGCGGTGTTACTGGTGGAGGTAAATATAATAACGCTGATTATAGCGGTATTGATATATGCGAATATGAGAGAGATTTGAACTCCGATCGAAATAAAGAGAAATGGTTTATTTATAAAAACCACAAATATAATGATATAGATAGCCGAGATGTAAAACGCGTAGGTCCTTTGCAAATCGGATATACTAATAAAACAATAGAGCCAACCTCTTATGGTATGTCTTTTTATTATGATACGGTTAAATCAAAATATCATATAGACGTCAACAATCCCAAAGTTTCTTATAAAGATGATTCTGCGATGACTATATATGGTGATCTTAGTGTACATGGAAATATTAATATATTAGATAATTACGGATGCAATTTTAATTTTAATTTTAAAGGCGTAACCGCACAATTAGAGAAGGTAGACAAATACGTAGACAAGTATTTCAATTATATTTCTTGTAACATTCTTAATAATGCTTATAATAACTCCTTAAATAAGATAATAACCTCGTTTGATATTTTCAGACCCAAAGATAATATCATAATTGATTGTATAAATAATATCGAAATACCCTTAATTGTTAAAAATGTTAATAATGTTAATAATGATAATGGCGATGAGACAGAAGAATGGAAGCCGACTGCAAAGTTTATTACCTATTCTAAGAAAGATGTTAGCTACTCCTCTATAGAATTATCGATATACAATAGCAACTTTTATCGTATAAATGATGCCGATGATATTGCTGGAGATAATATCAGAAGTTCTGTGGAAATTAGTACGTGTCTTAAGGATAACAATACTATATTGGATTTTAACGTTTTAAATAGCGGATCTCATAAAAATTTTCTCAGATTTGTTAATAACACCGACAGCACCGGAGATATTATAAATACCGTAGCGCATTTGGGTATAGGCGAAAGTGTGAATTCAAATATATTATTGCATATCGACGGAAATGCTAAGTATGGAATGCAGATAACAAACAAGTCTTATCCTGCAACTATTAATCTTGTAAATTCCGAAGGAGGAAAAGATGTCTATCACAGTATTTCAGGAGGAGATGTTAATAACAAGAATATATTCACGATAGATGTGGCAGCTAAAAGTTATAGCGAATATAATCCAGACCTTGTTACTGTATTCTCTATAGATGCTTTTGATAATTATAAATTAAGAAAAGGGGCGCGATTCGGATTTAATGATACTGATATATATTTGAGTGAGGAAAATAAGGTAAACAAGGCTACGGTTGTAATTAATAGCGAATACGATAATTCGGCTACGGCTATTACAAATAGATACACATACGATTTCATCTATGAAAGTAGCGTAAATATAGCTTATAGCAACATATATTTTGCTTCGACATCTAATTGGAATAATGATTTCAAAATATACAATAGTTCTACTAAGCAAAGTATTAGTACATTGCCAAATATAGATGAGAATGGCATTGAGATAAATTCTACAAATTCTGTGAGAGACGATTTTGTTATTAGCAAAAACAATATATTAACAAAGAGATTATTTTACACTACGATACACGATAATATAGAATATATAAACAACTATAGCAATTTAGAAATAACCTGCGCGAGTTATGATTATGGCTTGGTTGCTAATATAGAAGCTTATGGAAGCATATATACCAATACTCATAGCAATAACCTGTTTAACATAGCTCCTCGTAAAATTATAGATATCTATAATGACTTGATAATTGACGAGGGATCTCTTGAAACTACAGAAATAAATATTACAACTGGTATATCCCACGATTTGTCTGGGCGCAATTTAGTATTTAACTATTCGTATTACAATCAATATAGAAAATCATTAAATATAGATTATGATATTGCTATAACAAGCCTTTTAACACATGATGTGATATCCGATAGTAATTATATAAATGTTAGTAATAGCATTTTAACTAAACTATTGCCTTTCGACGAGAATAGCTTGATAATTGATAAGATATATACAGAATTAAATGAAGATAGAATAGATATAGATAATGATATAGAGAACTCTATATATATCGAGTATTCTAATCTATATCTCAGGACATTAACTACAAATATAGTGAGATACAATTCAAATATCAATTATTCCGAGAAATACTATGCGATACATAGCAACTATCTTGATATCAATGCGTCAAATATATTTATCGAGAAACTATTCAATACCGATGCTTCTCTATTTGTATCTTCTAATATAATCGGTAACAATGTATTTATTAAAACTTCTAATTACACCATAAATCATCTTGTTGATTCTCTCGAACCTTATGATACCGAGTTGAAACTAATTAATTCAAATGTGTATATAGACTCTTTCAATATTTTAGGGTATACGTGTAACAATACTTTGGTAATAGAAGAATATGTTAACGATTATAGCAATATTAATTTAGAAAATTTCATAATAGGGATTAGAAATTATAATAAGACTAAATATCATCCCCATATTTCTTTAATAAATACTGTAGAGAATAGCTATAACATATCTTGCAATATCCACGAGATTTATAGTTATGATGGGACATTTGAAATTAATTACATTGATGATGATAATAATGATTTCAGTGCTCTTAAAATAGATAAGAACAGAAACTTGATTATTGGAGGAGGAATAAGATCCGAAGGGAATGTTGAGATAAACAATGATTTGATAATTTCGGGAAATATATATGATATATATGGTAATAATTTATTGAATATTTATACTTCTAATGGCATCCCATTATCTCAAGAGTTCAAGTTAACTCAGGGAATGATTGTGCAAACTGTTCATAAAACTTATAGGGATACAAAAGCTAAGGAAGATAATACTACATCATGGGTTCCTATTGATATCGATAATCTGGAGACAGGCTTTGTTATTAAAATTAAACCGTCGCATGCTTCTTCAAAAGTCCTTATATCGATGTCTTGCCATATTGGCATGGATTATGCAGAAAACTCGCGATGGTGGGGTATTCAACTGTATAGGAAAATCGGGGACGGCGAATGGTTACCTATAGAAAATGCTAATGGTTCTAATGATGAATGGTTGGAAGGTTCGCCATGCTGGATATCTCATAATATGGGAGCCGATAGCAGTCTTTACTCGCAGTCTATAATAAATGTTTCTGGGTCTTACGAGGATTCTCCTGAAACCGTAGAAGATGTTTATTATACCGCTTATTGGAAATCGAAATTAAATAATTCTTTTGGTAGACTCTATATCAATAGACCGGCTACTATAAGTAACGGAAGTACTTCGAACTATCCTTTAACATCTTCGAGTTGGACGGCGAGTGAAATTTGGAACAACGGCTTATCATATGTACCTATGGATTCGGTAGTAAGCATTGCATATAATAAGGTAGGCATAGGAACTGTTCCTGCTCAAAACAGCGAATATAAATTAGATGTAAATGGAACTTTAAACGCTAGCAATTATTTTATCAATGGTAAACCGTTGAGTCAAATCTCTAATGACTTCAAGTTAACTCAGGGAATGATTGTGCAAATGATACATAAAACATATAGAGATACAAAAGCTAAGGAAGATAATACTACTTCTTGGGTTCCCATAGATATCGATGATCTTGAGACAGGCTTTGTTATTAAAATTAAACCAACACATATTACTTCAAAAGTCGTTGTATCAATGTCTTGCCATATAGGCATGGATTATGCTGAAAACTCGAGATGGTGGGGTATCAAATTGTATAGAAAGATTGGTGACGGTGAATGGTTACCTGTAGAAAATGCTAACGGTTCTAATGATGATTGGTTAGAAGGCTCTCCATGCTGGGTATCTCATAATATGGGAGCGGATAGTAGTCTTTACTCGCATTCTATAATAAACGTATATGGATCTTACGAGGATTCTCCTTCAACTACTAATTTTGTTTATTATACAGCTTATTGGAAATCAAAATTAAATAATTCATTTGGCCGACTCTATATCAATAGACCAGCTACTATAACCGGCAGCGGCAGCGGCAGCACATATACATCTAACTATCCTTTAACATCTTCGAGTTGGACTGCAAGTGAAATATGGAATAATGGGGAACCTTATGAGCCGGTGGATACTGGAGATAATACAATAATAATAGCGAATAATAATGTAGGAATAGGAACTGTACCGCAACAAAATAGCGACTATAAGCTTGATATTTACGGAGCTTTAAATGCGAGCAATTATTTTATCAATGGAAAACCATTAACACAAGACTTCAAGTTAACTCAAGGTATGATTGTGCAAACCGTTCATAAAACTTATAGAGATACAAAAGCCAAAGAGGATAATACTACAGCATGGGTTGCAATTGATAATAATCTTGTTGCCGGTTTTGTTATTAAAATTAAACCTTCGCATGCTACATCGAAGGTCCTCATTTCGATGTCTTGCCATATTGGTATTGATTATGCAGAAAACTCGAGATGGTGGGGTATTCAATTGTTCAGGAAAATCGGTAGCGGCGAATGGTTACCTGTAGAAAATGCTAATGGCTCCAATGATGATTGGTTAGAAGGTTCGCCATGCTGGATATCTCATAATATGGGAGCAGACAGCAGTCTATACTCGCATTCTATAATAAATGTTTCAGGGTCTTACGAGGATTTTCCTGAAACCATAGAAGATGTTTATTATACGGCTTATTGGAAATCGAAATTAAATAATTCTTTTGGCCGACTCTATATCAATAGACCAGCTACTATAAGCAGTGGAAATGATGTATATACTTCGAACTATCCTTTAACATCTTCTAGTTGGACTGCAAGCGAAATATGGAATAATGGGGAACCCTATGTACCTGTAAATAACGGAGATGATACAATAAGTATAGCATATAATAAGGTGGGTATAGGAACTGTTCCACAGCAAAATAGTGCATATAAATTGGATGTAGTAGGAGATATCAGAGCGAATAATATTGGACAGACGAGTGATTATAGAATTAAAAAAAATATAGAGAGTATCAATAATGTTCTTGAAAGTGTTAATAGCTTGCGCCCTGTATCATATCTAACATTAGACCAACAAAGTACCGATAAGAAATCTTATGGATTTATAGCTCAAGAATTAAAAGAAATTTTCCCAAATATTGTAAACGAACCAAATGACGGTAACGATTTCTATAGCATCAAATACATATCTATGATACCATTACTTGTTAAATCAATTCAAGAATTAAATAGTACAATTAAATTAATGCGTGAAGAAATTGATACTCTTAAGCAAAACTAAATTATAAAAATATATATATAATTATTAAGATAGAGAATACAATGCCTGTTATTTTAAGTACCAGTAATATTATTATCGATTATTGAACAAGTAACTTTACCATAGAAACAGTCAAGAGAAAACTAATTATTAATAACGTAGATGATCCTAAAAGGAGCTCAATGGACTTATAGTTCAGCTAATCTGAGTGTTTATCATATGCGTAATGTTGGTATTTATAATCGGACTCCAAGTTATCAATTGGATGTAACAGGTTCAATGTTTGTTTCTTCCACTGCTTATACAGAGAGTGGACAAACTGTATGGACAATACCATCAGATCGAAGAATAAAAGATAATATCGTTAAAGCATCTTATGAAAAATATTTTGATAATGTTAAAAACATTGATCTATACAGATTTAATTTTAAGAATAATGTAGTAAATACTAATGACTTTAATCAGTTAGGTTTTATAGCTCAAGAGGTACAAAGTGTATATCCAAAAGCCGTAGAAGTAAATAAGATTCAAGATAAAACCAGAGAAATACCTGATTTACTAAGCTTAAATGCAACACAAATTAAATATACATTATATGGTGAGGTTAAACATCTATTGGAAAAGATTGAAAAACTTTAAAAAAAATTATTGAGTATAGATACCTCAAATATCATAGATACCTCAAATATTATAGATACCTGTATTATAGAATACCTAACTGGTATAAGTACCTCAAATAATTAAGAATAGAGTCTCTTAATTTTTTTTTATTCTAAAGATATAATATCTCGCTAATTATATAGATACGAATACACAAAATGAATATCTTAAATGTAGGATATGGTATAGCAAGACCTCAGGCTCGCTTTCATTTAGTTCAATCGAACGTATCTCTCAGATTGGAAGACCCGCGTAACGATGAAAGCGCAAGTGTTAATATAGAATTAAAGACAGGATCTGGAACATATGGTACGAGTTCTAACACTGATTGGAAATTATGTTCAACTAACTCGTCATTCAAAATTTCAAGCCTTTCAAACAATAATATAGTAGACGTATTTACTGCAAACAAGAAAGGCGATGTTATTATACCGAAAGATATGTATATCGAAGGTAACCTTATATTAAATAACAGAGATCTATTTGCAGACATTACTTCAGATACAAGCAACATATATGCGAATATATTATATAACAGTAATCTATTAATAACAGATTACACTTCTAAATTTGCATTTGCATCTCAATCTATTTTGGATACCAGCAATCTCTTAGTATCTGATTACACTACTAAATTTAATTATACATCTCAATCTAATTCTGATACCTGCAATCTCTTGGTATCCGATTATACTACTAAATTTGCAGATACATCCAAAGCTATCTCAGATACCAGCAATCTATTAGCTACAGATTATACTACTAAATTTGCGGATACATCCAAAGCTATCTCAGATACCAGCAATCTATTATCTCAAAAAATAACAGATTTATCAGCTGATAGTATCGCTGATGGAGTTACAAATAGATTCATAATTAATGATAAATACAATAGCGACTTAGAAATAATAGGTAACTTAACAGCTTCTAACTTGATAATTTATGGTGAAAATACAATATTATATACTGATGTATATACCACAGAACAATTAAAAGTAGAAAATCAAGGGTTAGGAAGTGCATTGGTAGTTAAACAAATTAACTCTTCTTACAACATCTTCAATGCATCAAATAGCGATTCTGAAGTATTCACTATTTTAAATGACGGTAGTGTTGGTATTGGTGGTATAATACCGTCTGGGAATAATTTATTAGAAGTAAAAGGTAGCATAAATATTGTATCAGAATCAGGAGATGACTTTAAATTTACCCTAAATGGTCGTGATATAATAACAGAAACAAGCAACTATGTTTTATCAACAAGTAACTTTATGTTCACCGATTACTCCGCTAAATTTGCCGATACAACTAAATCTATCTCAGATACAAGCAATCTGCTATTCGCTGATTACTCAACTAAATTCTCTGATACCCAACAATCTATCTCGGATACCAGCAACTTGTTATTCGCTGATTACTCCACTAAATTCTCAGAGACCGCGCAAGTAATCTCGGATACCAGCAATCTGCTATTCACAGATTACTCCACTAAATTCTCAGAGACCGCTCAAGTAATCTCAGATACCAGCAACTTGCTATTCACCGATTACTCCACAAAATTCTCCGAGACCCAACAATCTATCTCGGATACCAGCAACCTACTATTTACAGATTACTCCACTAAATTTTCCGAGACTTCTCAAGTAATCACTGATACAAGCAACCTCTTATTTACGGATTACTCTACTAAATTCTCTGAGACCGCACAATCTATCTCAGATACCAGCAATCTATTGTTCACTGATTACTCGACTAAATTCTCTGAGACCGCTCAAGTAATCACGGATACCAGCAATCTGCTATTCACCGATTACTCCACAAAATTCTCGGAGACCGCTCAAGTAATCTCGGATACCAGCAATCTGTTATTCACAGATTACTCCACTAAATTCTCGGAGACCCAACAATCTATCTCGGATACCAGCAACTTACTATTCGCCGATTACTCTACTAAATTCACCGAGACCGCTCAAGTAATCTCAGACACCAGCAACTTGCTATTCACCGATTATTCCACAAAATTCTCCGAGACCCAACAATCTATCTCGGATACCAGCAACCTACTATTTACAGATTACTCCACTAAATTCTCTGAGACCGCACAATCTATCTCAGATACCAGCAATCTGTTGTTCACTGATTACTCAACTAAATTCTCCGAGACAGCTCAAGTAATCTCTGATACCAGCAATCTGCTGTTCACTGATTACTCAACTAAATTCTCCGATACACAACAATCTATCTCGGATACCAGTAACCTGCTATTCACTGATTACTCCACTAAATTCTCTGAAACTTCTCAAGTAATCACTGATACAAGCAACATGTTATATACTGATTACTCTGCCAAATTTGCGGATACATCAAAAGCTATTACTGATACCAGCAATCTTATATCTCAAATAATAACAGATTTATCGGCCGATAGTATTTCTGACGGAGTTACAAATAGATTCATAATTAATGATAAATACAATAGCGACTTAGAAATAATAGGTGATCTAAAAGCTTCTAACTTGATAATTTATGGAGAAAATACAATATTATACACTGATGTATATACCACCGAGCAATTAAAGGTTGAAAATCAAGGCTTAGGAAGTGCATTGGTTGTTAAACAAATTAACTCCTCTTATAGCATCTTCAATGCATCAAATAGCGATTCTGAAGTATTCACTATCTTAAACGATGGTAGTGTTGGTATTGGTGGTATAATACCTTCTGGAGACAATTTATTAGAAGTAAAAGGTAGCATAAATATAGTATCGGAATTGGGCGATGACTTTAAATTTACCCTAAATGGTCGTGATATAATATCGGAAACAAGCAATTATGTTTTATCGACAAGTAACTATTTATTCACCGATTATTCTGCTAAATTTGCGGATACTGTACAATCTATCTTGGATACCAGTAATCTATTGTTCACTGATTACTCCACTAAATTCTCGGAGACCCAACAATCTATCTCTGATACCAGCAACCTGTTATTCGCTGATTACTCCACTAAATTCTCGGAGACTGCCCAAGTTATCTCAGATACCAGCAACCTACTATTAACAGATTACTCCACTAAATTCTCTGATACCCAACAATCTATCTCCGATACCAGCAACTTGTTATTTACTGATTACTCAACTAAATTATCTGAGACCCAACAAGTAATCTCGGATACCTGCAACCTGCTATTCACTGATTACTCTACTAAATTCTCGGAGACTGCTCAAGTTATCTTAGATACAAGCAATCTGTTGTTCACTGATTACTCTACTAAATTATCTGATACTGCACAAGTTATCTCAGATACCAGCAACCTGCTATTCACTGATTACTCAGCCAAATTCTCTGATACTGCTCAAGTAATATCTGATACCAGCAACCTGCTATTCACTGATTACTCAATTAAATTCTCTGAGACTGCTCAAGTTATCTCTGATACCAGCAATCTACTATTTACTGATTACTCCACTAAATTCTCTGAGACTGCTCAAGTAATATCTGATACCAGCAACCTGCTATTCACTGATTACTCAACTAAATTCTCTGAGACTGCTCAAGTTATCTCTGATACCAGCAACCTGCTATTCACTGATTACTCAACTAAATTCTCTGAGACAGCTCAAGTTATCGCTGATACCAGCAACTTCTTATTTACTGATTACTCAGCTAAATTTGCTGATACTGCTCAAGTTATCTCCGATACCAGCAATCTCTTATCTCAAAAAATAACAGATTTATCGGCTGATAGTATCGCCGACGGAGTTACTAATAGATTCATAATTAATGATAAATACAATAGCGACTTAGAAATAATAGGTGATCTAAAAGCTTCTAACTTGATAATTTATGGTGAAAATACAATATTATACACTGATGTATATACAACAGAACAATTAAAGGTTGAAAATCAAGGTTTAGGAAGTGCATTAGTTGTTAAACAAATTAATTCTTCTTACAGCATCTTCAATGCATCAAATAGCGATTCTGAAGTATTCACTATCTTAAATGACGGTAGTGTTGGTATTGGTGGTATAATACCATCAGGGGATAATTTATTAGAAGTAAAAGGTAGCATAAATATTGTCTCAGATTCAGGAGATGACTTTAAATTTACTCTAAATGGTCGTGATATAATAACAGAAACAAGTAACTATGTTTTATCGACAAGTAACTTTTTATTCACTGATTACTCTACTAAATTCTCAGAGACTGTTCAAGTAATCTCAGATACCAGCAATCTGTTATTCACTGATTACTCTACTAAATTCTCAGAGACTGCTCAAGTAATCTCCGATACCAGCAATCTGCTATTCACTGATTACTCTACTAAATTCTCAGAGACTGCTCAAGTAATCTCCGATACCAGCAACTTGCTATTTACGGATTACTCTACTAAATTCTCGGAGACTGCTCAAGTTATCTCTAATACCAGCAACTTGCTATTTACGGATTACTCTACTAAATTCTCTGATACTGCTCAAGTAATCTCAAATACCAGCAACTTGCTATTTACTGATTACTCTACTAAATTCTCTGAGACTGCCCAAGTTATCTCAGATACCAGCAATCTGCTATTCACTGATTACTCAACTAAATTCTCTGATACTGCTCAAGTAATCTCAGATACCAGCAACTTGCTATTCTCTGATTACTCAACTAAATTCTCTGAGACTGCTCAAGTAATCTCAGATACCAGCAACTTGCTATTCTCTGATTACTCAACTAAATTCTCTGATACTGCTCAAGTAATCTCAGATACCAGCAACTTGCTATTCTCTGATTACTCAACTAAATTCTCTGAGACCGCTCAAGTAATCTCAGATACCAGCAACTTGCTATTCTCTGATTACTCAACTAAATTCTCTGAGACTGCTCAAGTAATCTCAGATACCAGCAACTTGCTATTCGCTGATTACTCAACT
>Ga0208591_1000006_pt1 | contig 31030 bp, 24 predicted proteins | sample LakMenEpi14Nov09_FD_150697 | JGI IMG/M metagenome (GOLD analysis project Ga0208591, IMG submission 150697) | Freshwater microbial communities from Lake Mendota, WI - 14NOV2009 deep hole epilimnion (SPAdes) | ecosystem: Environmental > Aquatic > Freshwater > Lake > Epilimnion/Euphotic zone ...
CCCCGCCGTTCGCATTTATAGCACCGACGACACTTTTGCCATCCATAAAAGTACATATGAAGGTTCCACCAACCTTTAACATAGAGCTCACATTATTCAAGAATGTATTTATTTTTTCCTCATTCTCAAAGAAATAATGAATCGCAAACATACACGCGCATACATCAAATCCATTAGAGCCCCTTCCAGCAACATTTTTATAATGCACCGGAATATTCCCACCGCGCTTATTTAATACCAGCTGTATGATATTCGCGCTCTCCTCGTCATCTATTGATAGCGAACACTCCCCGTTCATTATAGGTTTGCTGCAATCTCCAGCCGCATATACGATATCGGGGAATTGCAAGGGAAACTTCTTAAACTTATTGCCGCCGTGTCCGCCGCCCTTATTATTATAGTCATCTTTTTTACCTATGAGACGGCTGTAAGCCCCCGAATCAGTATTGTATATGCCGTGCTTGACATAATCAATCCCGAGAACAAATCTATAATCATTATTAATCCAACGATTCATATCTCCGCCTTCGCCACAAGCCAATTCCAGCAAACTGCCCCTATATTTTTGCTTGGAATACAACATATTTTTAATACATATATTGTGAAACTGCTGCATATTAACAGACAATAGGCCGTCGCGATTGATTTTTCGCGAATAATATACATCGTCGGATTGCAACAACTCGTTCCCGGCATCCATTTTTAATATAGGAGCCTTGCCGCGGATAATGCTTTCGGTTACAGGATTATGTATGGAACTCCATATATTAATAGCAACCGAATAATCGTTCGCCGTTTTAGAAATCTCCCCGGTATTATAGATACGCATCTTATCTTCGCGCAAACGCATAGGAATCCATCGCATAGATGGCTTTATATTTTCGTCCAATAAATACCTATATTCTATTATCTTGTCGCCGTCTATCAATTCTCCACTTTCGCAACGAGCTTCATCGCGGGCATTCAGCTTAATATAGGATTTCTCAATACCCTCTGCATAATAGTTATTCGGCTTAAATAATTTGAGAGAGTATTTGCCCGATTGCTCCTTATTCAATTTCTTATATTCAACATCATACAGCTCGCGCAAAGCGTTATTTATGGTATATTTATCATAGTGCTTGGCGTTATATCCTACGTGCAGAAACATTTCCCTGTATTTCTCGCCATCCACCGTAATAACTTTGCCGAACTTGGCGAGGAAGTCAATAGAGTTCTGCTCGGGCGGTTTCCATTTAAAAACGCGATCCCATTTAACTCGCTCGGTTATTTCAACGGGCTTATTGCTATAATAAGAATACAACGCCAATTTAGCGGGAGTAAATATGAGGCCGTCTATACTGTACGGATATTTTGAACCATTCTTCAATATATTATCGCAATCCTTTAAGATACTATCGCTATATAAATGTTCTTTGACAATATAATCAATTGAATTGCCTTCATCGCGCGATTTAATATATTTGCCGCTACTGACTAAATATTTATATCGGCTGTCTTCTTTGGCCTCGTCCTCTATAAGCGGCAGACTTGTGATTTTTTTGCCTCCATAATAATACATATCAAAGGACGCAAAGAGCCCAACATTTGATTTATCCAATCTTTTTTCGCAAGATATATATTCGCCGTCAATCAAAGAGTTATAGAGCTCCTTTGTAGAGCGAAGCCCTGTGTCTATTACCTTGTATGTATTATCAATTAAATATACATACCCTGCATTATCTATAAACATAAGCAATCTCTCACCATCTGCTTTCTCGGTTACTGTGTATTCCGATAATATGCTAATGCCGGTGTATTCGTCAGGTTCTAAGATATTGATTTTCTCAAGCGTAACAGGCTTCGGGGTTAATAATACAGGCTTCGTTTTATCATCGGGTTTCTTATCGCGATTATTATAGTTATAGTAGCGCGTTGCGATATCTTTTGAAACGAGATCTGAATAATTCGCTATGACATCTTGTTGCTGTTTTTTTGAGATTATGTATGGCGATAGAAAAAGCGCCTGTTCCATTTTAATTAATCCTTCCAATATAATATCTTTGGACGCATTTGTTATATCAAGAAAAAACTCGTATTTCTGTGAAGATTTAATAATCTTAGAATTAGCCAATTTATAATATAGGTCTCTATCGTCAGTCTCTTCAATATCATATTTATTACATTTGCATATATTGACAATAAACCGCATATTGGTTTTTTTGTCGGTATAAACAATTCTCTTGTTTATTTTAAAAAACTTCCTGATATCATTCCAGTTATCGGGGAGATTCTCTTTGCTTACGAGTTTTTTTGCAACTGTTTTAAATTGTAGCTCGGAGTTAAACAACTGGTCATATTTGTGTTTCGCGAGCACCTTGTATTTATAGAACGACGCGCTCTTATCCTTGTAATCAATATAGTTTGGATTATGGGAATATTTCAGGATATTGTTGCTATCGCTTATTTCAAGGATAACATCTTCCGTCATTACTTGGAGCGTTTGCTTCTCAATAGTCTCGTCGTATTTCTCGGTTTTCATAACATTTATAAAGTTTGCAAACTCATTTTCGCCCCATTCGCTTGAATTACTCAACTTTATTAAACATCCGCTGTTATTCTCTTGAATTAGCGAATAATGCGTATCAATAATTGAAAATATTTCATCGTCTTTTAATATTTCCATTATGTATATTCTCTAATAAATATAGATATTATAGATTTTATATATCAATTTTTACTATATAAATAAAAAAATGATATATTCTTATAGATTAATAACATATTTATAAATGCCCGCTAATAAAATGTTTATGCCAATCAAGTTCAATACTACTATTATTCTCGTTCCTTCAGAAATTACAGCAAACTTTGACTCAATAATCTATGATAAGGTTAGACATACACTTGAAAACTGCTGTAGTAAGCACGGATATATTAAAAAAGATACTATAAAGATAATTAAGAGGTCTGCCGGATATTTTAAAGAATCACATTTAAACGGAAATATCGCTTATGATTTGAGCTGTATTGCCGAGATATGTAATCCCGCACAAGACTCTATTATTAAATGCGAAATTATAGCCAAAAATAATTTAGGTCTAAGAGCTATTGGAATGTACGAAGAAATGGCTATATTGGAAGTTTGCATTCCTAAAATTACTTCAGGAATACAATCAGAAGTTAATATTGATAGCATTAAAATCGGGGACTTTGTTAATGTTAAAGTATGTGGCAAAAAGTTCACGCTATATGATAATATGATTTCAATTGTCGGAAAAATAATCAAAGATAAGGACGACATCGCCCAGGTTCATGAAATAGAAGATGGCAATTTATCAATTGACGAAGAAGATATGTCAGAAGTAGATGAAGCTAACTACGAAGGCGAAGGTATTGAAATATTCAATGATGAAGACGAAGAAGAAGATGACGAAGAAGGAAATTATAAATTCAGTAAAAGTAAATCCTCAAAACATACTGGTGGCGCCGGCTTAGAGTTTGATGATGACATTGATGAAGAAGATGAGGAAGAAGATGAAGAATTAGATGAAGATGAAGATGACGAAGATATAGATGATGATTATTCAGAAGGCGGAGAGTTTGATATTGACGACAATTATGGAGATTAATAATATGTTTCCTTAAATTATTTTATTTATTATATAAATAGATTTTTATATTATTTATATATTATGAATAAAAAAGATTTATGTAAAAATATACAGAATAGTGTAAGTCAACTGACTAATGTTGAAATAATAGAGCTATTTAAAATAATATTAGCGACTGGCGAGAACTATACTAAGAATAATAATGGGGTTTTTATAAATCTAAATTGGCTTAATGAAGATACATTAGAGAAGCTGAATAATTATATATTATTTTGTATTAAATCGCAGAACGAAATAACGAAATACGAATTGATGAAAAGCTTACTGAATGAAACTATATGCGTTAAAGAAGAAGATGTAAATAGCAAAATAGTAGAGCACGATACCGTAGATAATAATATAAGACAGAAATTCTCTTCAAGTATGAAGTTCTATTTACTGAAAAAAAAATTTATGAAACAAAATGTTGTCCCTGTAAATATCTTGGAGAACGAATTAAAGTACGAGGAATATGTAATTACATAATGCATTACCATAAATAAGCGCATAAAAAATGATATATAAATTAGATGTCTATATTATCTAATGATTAATATTTTGACGAATAAGCTTCCGACATCAAAAGACAGTGATATTATATGGATGAATGATAAACCTGAGCTATATGAAAGATTTTGTCAAAACAGCTCCCAAAAACAAAATACCTCATCTGCTCGCATTACAGTTTCAGGCATTGCACCCATCCAAGTACATATACCTACACCCGTAAATATCCCCAAAGTTCTAAATGTAATTCCTGTTCCTGCAAATAGATTACCTGGTATTATTGTAGATTCTCATACACTGCCCGCAACTATACAAGATATCCCGAGAGTAGCTCATTCTAAGCTACTTCCTATTGTAAATAAAGCGACTCCAAATAAAGAACCTAAAAATGAATCTAAGGTAAGTACTCAAAAAATGGGGAATAAGCATAAAAATAGTCCTATGAAAATAATTTTGGAAGAATCGCTGACATATGATACATATCGCGATGATGTGAGAGATAAAATAATTAAATTTATATCTACAAAAGAGTTCAATAAAGTTTTCGGTATCACTAAGAGTGCCGAAATAATGTCCGGAATTGCTAATGACAGATTCAATAAATCAACAGTATTATTTATATCATTCTTATTTGATAAATGCGTAATATATAATGATAAAAATATTATTTATAATAAAAATAATGGAGTAATTGAGATATGATTATTTGAACAGAGGAAATAAAACGAGTTTCTTATTTTCCATCAATTTGTGAGCTATATGCTTACATAACATTTCTTTAATATCCTTAAAGTTTCTTGTAGATACATTATCTTTTTCTATTTGTTTAATAAAGTTATTGTGTTCTGTCTTATTATAGAATGTACATACGCGACCTATTTTTTTCCCTTTGCCAACCACAGCATCAGTAGAAAATATCTTAAAGGTATTTTTAATTATATTATCCTTCTTAATAAATTGCGGCTCTATAATACCCCAGGGCATTTCTTCCAATTCCATATTTTCAGGTATTACAATAATTTTACTATTGCGATATTTGGCAAACTCTTTCTGTTCTGTTATTGTCAGCGATTCACTCCATCGTTTTTCCACATTATTATATAGTGATATATCAAGATTTTTAATGTCTTCATTATTTTTATTTTCAATATTATATATATTTATATATCCTATATAATCATTATTATTATTCTTATTATATGAAGGCAACTCCTTCTTTCTTATAAAAACTCCTTGCGAATCCAAGCATTTAATTACATACATCAATTCTGCCTTTCTATTATCTTCAAGGTCTCCTAGTTTGGCATAATTTACTATTATATATTCGACCAATCTTTTAAATATCTTGTCATCTAAATTGAAATATATAGATATCGTTGTACTAATAATATTAGTATAATCTATATTAATAATTTTCAAGATATTATCTATGTCATCGTCGCTATTCTTGTTATCTAAAACACTAACAGCAGTATCATTTAATCCTTCAACATTCATTTTTATTTTAATTTTTGCCATTGTGGCCTTAGCTCCATTCCTGGAGCCGATAATATCATCTATAATGCTGAGTTTAATACCCTGGTTGTGATGTTCTATATGGTAATTGTCAATAATTACAGCTGGCCTTATTGATTTATTTATAGTATATATCAAGATTTCTTCGTCAATATCAATATCCTCGCCGATATCATCAATTAACTCTTTATATGATATATAATATACATCATCTTCTATCATTTTAAGCAATTTATTTTTAATAGCCACCTGTGTTCTTTTTAAAAGATGCTTATAGACATCGCTTCTATATCCAGATATGTCAGCTGTCCCCGCGATATCCCCATCATCCTTAAAGCCACAAGAAGGTTCTAAATCTTCATTATCACCCAATTCGTATTTTATTTTATTTCCCTGAGATGTTAATATATCAACAGTTCCCATTTCAAATAATTTCTTCGGAAAATAATTAATGTTTTTCATTAAGGAACAATCAAGCGAATTGCCTGAGATTATCTTGTCAATCTCTTTGCTCTCTATGTATTTCCTCGTAGATATTCTTAGGGCGTGGATATCTATTGTTTCTGTCTTCTGCATTTCCGCGTCATCATTAGCACTTGCGTGCATAAAAACAGTTACGTTGCGTTTTTCAAATGGCAACTTTTGATGTCTGCAATTACGAATGCCTCTACCTATAATTTGGTCGGGTCTGTTAAAGTGATACCATGGTTCTATTAAATGTATCTCGCGGGCATTATAAAAACTTAGGCCTTCACTTGCTACTTGCGTTATCAATATTACTTTGATATCCTTTCCATTTATATTCTTGTCATCATTAATCTTCTTTATCAAATTATTAATCGTAGTAGAACCCATAATTTCTTTTTTATCACTTGTCATTATACAGTATTTTGGATTAGATACATCTTTATACACTGGCTTGTCCTTGACAATTTCTGCGTTTTTCAATATATTATTTGTACCTTCGCGGGAATATCCTAAATGTTCTAAGCATATCGCAAGGGGTATAATGCCAGCCCAAGCAAATCTTGAATATATGACTACTATTCCCTCTGATTTCCTTATTATATTGCATATATTCAAAAATTTACCTGAATATTTACCCAAATATTCCTCGGTAGGATACAAGGCATTTTTATATTTTTCACTGTAATTAACGGATATGCTCGCTGTACCTTCAATATTCCTGAAAAACGAATTAAACCCTACCTTACCTATATCATTATCATATACTATATTCATCGGTTGTAATAATCTCATATTCTGATTCTGTGATTTACTCTGCGACAATCCTTCGGCGTCCGCGTCAGCTCCGTCAGCTCCGTCAACGGCGTCAACGGCGATGTCGTTTAGTTCATTCTCATCAATTTCCTGGATATTGTTATAGTTAATCTTGTTTATTATTTTTTTCAAAGCTTCTATTTTGTTCTTCTGGCATATTCCCAGCTTTGAGATTACTATATCATCATTTATATATTTTAACCATCCTAATTCCTTAATAGGTATAGAATTATTTGAAGGATCCTTTGTTGGCTCAACATTTAATATTTTTATATTGCTGTTATAAGACGCCTTTAATTTTAAGGCGAATGTAAATGGATTTTTCCCTTTTAAATATGATATATAGTTTGAAGACAACTTTTTAATTAATTTCTTAGCCTTATCGTCAAATTTAAATTTGTTATTGTTATTGAACACATTGTAATATTCTTTTAATATGTTATCGCGCTTATCATTTATCAACATCAAATTAAAGAGGTCTAGGATATCTCGCGGTTCATTATACATAGGCGTCGCCGACAATAATATCAATCTATTATTTCTCCCGTTTTCTAATATTTTTTTGAGAGTACTGTATGTACCCTTTTCCTTATTATTAGTACTTCTGATATTATGAGCTTCGTCTATTATAATAACCTTGTTTTCTACAATATTATCCTTGTATTTTTCATTAATTCGCTTCATAAAGCTGTCATATGTAAAAATCTCATATCTATTCTTCAATAATCTTTTAATATTGTCCTTGTTATCCTTTTCATTAAAGGAGCTCTCGTTTATATTAAGCAATTTGACATAGTTATCCCCTGTACATTGATTAAATAATTTCTTGAATACTTTAATATCATAGTTGAATATTTCTTTATTAAAGTTCTCTTCCAATGCCTGTGGCATTATTACCCATATATGCGGTTCTGTGGTATCCATCGTTTTTGTAGATAATATCATTTCAGTTAATGTAATTGCCGTACAAGTTTTGCCAACACCCACGCCATAATATAACATAATGCTCTTGTAAGGAGTTCTATGTGATAAATACTGGCTTATAAAATGTTGATATAGGGTTGTTTCAAATTTACCACACAATTCATTAGCTACCTTATTAAAATCTTCAACAGTTCTTATAGTCGGAAAGCTCCTTATCTTATGTATTGAAAACTCCTTATTTCTCGCTATTTTTTTCTCAAAATTACTATCATCAATATCGGGATAATATAAATCTATGTCATTATCAGAACCATTACTATTTTTCTTAGATGATGAAGACGAATTAGTTTTTGAAGGTAAAGGTGAATCTTTAGGAGGAGATGGAGTTCTAGGAGGTAAAGGCGAATCTTTAGGAGGAGATGGAGTTCTAGGAGGTAAAGGCGAATCTTTAGGAGGAGATGGAGTTCTAGGAGGTAAAGGTTGTTTAATCAATTTAGTAGGTTTTTGAAGTTTAATAGGCTTGGAAGGTTTAGGTTGCTTTATTTTTTCACACATTCTTGTTTTTACATTTCTAATTTCTCCATCTTTACATTTTTTAATACATCTTTTTGTTATAGGATTAAATTCTTTATCTTCAGGGCATTTTCCCGAGGCTTTGCAATGTCCTGTTTTAGAATCTCTTATTTCAAATTCTTTACATTTTTTACCACATCTTTTTGTAATAGGATTAAGTTCTTTCCCTTCGGGGCATTTTTTAGAAGATGGAATAGGCTTGGAAGGTTTAGGTTGCTTTTTTTTTTCACACATTCTTGTTTTTACATTTCTAATTTCTCCATCTTTACATTTTTTAATACATCTTTTTGTTATAGGATTAAATTCTTTATCTTCGGGGCATTTTCCAGAGGCTTTGCAATACCCTGTTTTAGAATCTCTTATTTCAAATTCTTTACATTTTTTACCACATCTTTTTGTAATAGGATTAAGTTCTTTCCCTTCGGGACAACTTTTAATTTTAATCATTATCTATTTACATTAAACATTTATTATTATTTATTATGCTATGAGCCTTTTTGAATATCTTGATTCTTTCGGTGTTATGATTCTTGATATGATTCAATACTTCATCATCACTAAACCATTTTAGAGACCTTATTTCGCGGATTTGTTCTATACATGTATTGTCAAGCTGTATCTCGGCATTATCATTTATTATTTTTGCAACATAATAGACGTGTTTATATAGAATATTATTAGTGCCGAAAAAGATTTCTTGAAAAGGAATAATATTTTTGTCTATTTCAATATCATTCTTGTTCAATTGCGTTTCCTCACAGAACTCTCTCACGGCACAATCTATATCAGCCTCCTTCAACTTCTTTCGCCCCTTAGGAAATCCCCATTCTTGCTCTGATTCATTATTGTTATTAAAGTTTTTGATAGATAATATGCTTTTAATATTGCTATCATTCATAATAATTTCAAACTTATTTTTGGAGTCTATATATTCCTTTGTATGCTTGAAAGTCCCTTGATTTATTTGACACCAGGTATAATTCCATATTTGCTCAAAATTATTTGTAAGCAACAGTTTTTTCTCAGAATCCGTCATATATTCAATCAGCTTTATAATATATTTGTCATCATCTATATTATACTTTCCTCTAACAAACTCCATAAATGACAAGCTATCCTTTCGCTGTATCATAATATATTTAATCTCTCCATTAACTATCTTATAGCATATTATTCCAAAACTCATTATAGGATGCGGACAATCTTTGTATAAATGCCCGTTTAATCCGCAATTTCTACAACATTGCGGACGAAAATAATTATTCTTCTTACTACTTTCATCATACTTTTTCTTCATTAATATATAATTAATAACATTAATATATAATATTAAACATTTCTTAAATGTATTTATTATATAGTAAAAAATAATATCTAACCGAAAATTATGCCTTATACAACCTTATATTTAATATGAAGAATAATTGTCAGTGCTGTCATAACCATTAAACGAAGAAACGCTATTGGTAGATTGCTGAGAAGGAGCGGGCATCATAGGGAATGGTTTATCGTGGTGCTGTATTGTCATTTCAGACGCAACAGAGCTTCCTTCGAGAGGTGCATAATTTGTATAAATATCATTAGTTGATGATTTAGGATAAGGTAGCGAATTAACATCGCTCACTTTTGGCTCTTGATAATGAGGAGGTTGCGAATTAACACCGTGCGTTGAAGAGTTCATCGCTTGATCATTATGAGTTGTGGGAGTACGATGGGCTGTAGATATTACAGGTGCCACATGAGGTGGCGTAGCGTGCGTAGGGTGCGTAGGGGGAGTAGCGTGCGAGGAAGAAGCAAGAGGAGTATTATATACTTCTGGTTTTGATTCTTGTTTTTGTTGGCTTATCTTGTCATCTATTATTATTTTTTTAGCATATAGGTTTGCCTCATCTTTACTCATTTTATTTTTTTCAGTCCTGTAATCTAATCTGTCATTTGCCATATCGTACTCGGACATAGAAATTAACATAGATATTATTATCATAATGCAATATACTATTATGATAACTGCTAATACCCACGCCAATAGCCAGCACCACCATCGGGTATTAAGATTGCCGCCAGTAACTATACAGGTTAGTTCAAACAAGGACATTAGGATTGAAGGAACAGATATTATTAATATAAATAATACGAACATAAATCTGTCTCCAATAGGTATTCGGCTGCTGCTGAATAATATTATCACGCATAGTATCATAATCGTCATAAATAACGCTATTCCGGCATATTTTGATTGTTCTGACCCAAAAAATATGTCATTTATATTTATAGTACGACTTCCCATTATTTTGTTTGTATATTCTAATATCATATAAAGAAAAATAAAAATTGATAATCATATAAATACAATAGTATATATACATAGTAAATTATTATGGGTATTCCTTATTATTTTTATTCGTTGACAAAAAAATATCAAAATATTTTAGATAATAATAAACCGGCGCGGACAGATATTTATTGTATTGATTTTAATGGCATAATCCATACTGTCGCCCAACAGATTTTAAAGGACAAACGAACTGAATCTATGAAGACGGAAGAAATTGATGAACTAATTTTGGAAGGTATTTGGAATAAGGTTGAGAGCTACATAGAATTATACAAGGCTAAAAAATATGTCATATGCGCCGATGGCGTAGCTCCTACGGCTAAAATTATTCAACAGAGAAAGCGCAGATATTTGAATATTTACAGAAATAAATTGGATAAGGACTTCGTCAATACGCCGGTATGGGATACAAATGCCATAACGCCAGGGACGGCTTTTATGAAAAAGATGAATGTTTATATGGATAACAAAGTGAGATACTCCACACATAACATAGAAATTATATATAGCGGAAGTAATGAATGTGGCGAAGGCGAACACAAGATATTTAAAAAAATCAAGATGATGACGGCCGGCTCCACGGCGGAAAATATTATTATCAACGGCCTTGACGCCGATTTAATTATATTGTCGCTGATGTCGCATATTAAAAATATTTACTTAATGCGTGAAACTGTTGATAAAATCACGAATCAGGTAGTATATAATTATTTGAATATTAATAACTTGCGAGTAGCCATCTTGAGAGAATTGAACTTTTTGTGGGGGCTTAACAAGGAGCTTCATAAAGAGGAAGATATTATTGAATCCTATTGTACTTTGTGTTCAATCCTCGGGAACGATTTTGTCCCGCACTTATTGACCGTGGATATTAAAGCCGATGGCGCCGACAAGATTATCTCAATTGCGCGGAAAGCCACCGAAGAATTTGGGTTGCTTGTAAGCGATAATAGCATTAATTATGAGTGCCTGAAATACATTTTCAAGCAACTGTCAATTACGGAAGACAAAGATATATTTATTATTTGCGAAAAATATATCAATAAAAAAATATTCAACAATTCTAGTATTCCGAGTGATAATTATGGATTAAAAAATAAAGACGACTTATGCTACAAGATATACAATGATAATAGCAGATGGCATAAGAACTACTATAATATGATATTTGAAAATAACATTACCATTGATTCATCAGTAATTTACAATTCGTGCTCTAACTATATCAAAGGCATCTATTGGGTTTATGAATATTACAAAGGGCATAGCATTGACTGCGAATGGTATTATCCTTATAATTATCCGCCTACATTAAAAGATATCAGCAATCATTCAATCGCCCACGAGGCGCCCGTAATTACCGTGAACAATAACTTCCTAGACCCGAACATCCAACTGCTAATTGTTCTCCCGAAAGATAGCATTCATCTCATTAATCACAAATATAAAAAATATATGACTGATATTTATTCAGGACTCTTTCATATGTATCCGGTAAATTATAATATCCAAACATTCCTCAAAACACACCTATGGGAATGTAGCCCTATCCTCCCATTAATCAATATCAACTATATAAAAAATATAATCTCTTTGTATCCCCCATAAATGCCTCAATCCCCGCGCGCGCGACACACACACACACAAACACACACAAACACGCGCATACTCCCTTCATTTTAGATAAGTTTCATAATTTCTGCTATTTTATTTTTATCAGTATCTGCGAAATAATACCAAGATTTTTTCTCAGGATCCCATTTACACCCGTGTTTTTTAACGGCATCTTTATTTTTAAAAGCGACCTTAATATATACCCTATTACTTTTGTCGGATTTATCAGATTCGCCTGATGCTCCGCTGGCGCCGGTACCAGCTCCGGATTCTCCAGTATTGCTCCGCGCAGGCTTTTCTTTTTCTGTGGATAAACTGAGGTTTTCAATATCCTTGATGGATTTAATGTTTTCCTCGCTAATATTGTCTTCGTAATACCATTTTTTCTTATTCATATCCCATTTACACCCTAACTTTTTCACGGCATCTTTGTAAGTATAAGAGACATTAATGAAGTTTTTTGCAGAACTCGCGACGACAACAGAAAGATTTTTAAATCCGCATATATCTTCGTCGCGCTCTTCAAAATTGGGATTAACTGCCAAGTTCGCCAATCTATCTGCCTGGCTATTGCCAATAGAGTGTTTATCAGATAGATTAGTATGTGCCTTGATGTGATGTAGCTTGATATGTTTCTTGTTCCCGTGATATAGCTCGTAAATCTTTTGCAATAGCTTTAAATTCGGGGGAATCTTGTCCTCCTTCGTTTTCCAGTTATTCTTTGCCAGCTTCTCTCCGTAAGAACCCGTGCATTTCATAACATACTCGGAATCTGTATAGATATTGATATTTCGCTTATCTTCAATTTCTTTCTTCAATATTTCAAGAGCCCTTATCATAGCCGTTAGCTCTCCAGTGTTATTCGTTTGTTTCCCTTGAACTACATTAGACTCATTACGACAATCATCTGTCTCAAAAAATACGCCATAGCCAGCCTTAGCATTAATCTTTCCGTTGTTAATACAGGAACCGTCAATATACACATCAATATCTTGCTCTTCTTCAATTCTCTCCATTAGTATATGTTATGTGTATTGTAAGTATTATATAATTATATAATATTAATCAATTTTTATATCCCATTTTATATTCAACATCATTTTCATACTCTATGATAAACTCGCATTTTTTATAAAAAATCACTAGGTATTCTGTTGTAGATTTATTCTTATCTACAAACAGATATATTGGCTCCGCCCCCAATTCCTCCTTAACCCTACTAATCATTTTAGAGGCTATCCCACGATTCCTATAATTTACATTAGTGCATATTTGATTAAGATAATTATCACTAATTCCTATAAAACCTATGATATCACTCCCAGCGACATAATATATAACGCTGCTATATGTATTAAACCTGTTATTTTTAAAATTAGCGTTTATCAACCTTATACATCTAAATATCTCTTCTTCATTCAAATCCTTCATCAACTTATACACAATCATTATTACCTAACAATAGCAATTTTTTTATTTCAAATGGGGGAACCCTATGGGGGGAACCTATGGGGGGAACCCTATGGGGGGAACCTATGGGGGGAACCTATGGGGGAAACCGCCCCCAACGCGGTTTTATAGAAAGGCTATAGTAAAAGGCTATCCTGAGCTATTTATATTACCATTATGATAACTTAAAAAGACACTGGATATTTCTAAAAATTGAAAAGAATAATTTGAGTACATCTTTCTGTTTTTTCAAAAATTTCAAAAGTTTTTTAGAAATTACAAAATAAATCAAGAGATGTACTCAAATTATAAATTGAAAAAATTATAATATTCCAGTGTCTCAATAACTGCTCTATTAATCTAAGTATTTTTATAATAGTGGGGGAACCCGCCCCCAACGCGGGCTATTGAGATATTAGTATTACCATTATGATGTCTAAAAAAGAAACTATATTTTTCTAAAATTTGAAAATTAAAATTTGAGTAGCGGAGCGTATCTCTTGATTTATTTTGTAATTTCTAAAAAACTTTTGAAATTTTTGAAAAAACAGAAAGATGTACTCAAAATTAAAAATGAAAAAATAAAGATTTTCTAGTGTCTCTATAAATGCTAAGAGAATCTATGTATATATATATTTATTTTATGTATAAGATAATGTCAATAATATAGGAATATGGGCGGGTAGAGCTTTGCGGTTCTTTCTAATTTTCATAATATACTAGCCACCATTCTAGAGTGTTTGAATCAGTAATATCATAATAACAAGAATAAAGACGGAACCGATTTTTTGCATCACCATCATTAAACCCCCAATTATTATTTTTCTCAATATTTTCAAAAAATTCTCTTGTCCTAACCTTATAATCTTTGTCATACTGCGTAATACAAGTATAAAATCCGTTTCCGTCCTTGTACTTCTCCTTTTTATTAGGGCCTCTTCCAAGATATTTGCCCTCATCTTTGAAAAACTCTTTCATTTCTTCAAATGTTTTGAATATCTTAATTGATGGTTTTACTATAGTTTTTTCAATATCAGGCTTTGCAATATTATCTTTTAATTGTTCTATGTGTGAAACACTATTATATGTTCCCTTTTTATTATATGTATTGTCTTCTTGTTTATTATATTGTGTAGTCCTTGTATTCCATTCAATACCTTTTTTAAACTCCATACCATTATCCAGTAATTTAATATAATTTTCTATTGATTTAATATTAGTATAACATATGCTATCGCCATTATCATCATAACCACATAATCTTCCAAATGATCCTTGAAGAATCGTAGAATCTTGCGGATTTATACAATATCTTTCATACGAAATGCCCACATATTTTTTACACTGAGTTTTAGCACATCTTAAAATTTCACAATAGAAAATGAATGTATCTCTTTCAGGTTTTTTTTCTAATATACAATTAATATCATCTCTTTTGCTTTCAAGATATTTTTCATTATATTCATAATTTTCTCCAAAAACTTTTTTAAAATTGGATATAACTATTGATTGATTGTTTGTTGTCTTATCCTTATTTCCTCTTTTACTTGGCACTCTAATTAAGTGATATCTAGGGTTTGGATAGTTTTCTATATCATTTCTGAGTTCTTCTACATTTTCTGGGATGGTTAAATCTTTAAATTGTTTAATTCTTCCCTGTTCCATAGCTTGCTTAGGCCCATAATAGCCTTGACCTGGCGATAGTTTAACTATTGCTGAATGATTTTTCCAACCCTTTATATCATTTAGATTTCCATCAGGTGTAGCAGAAAATTGAGCGAATTTTATATCGTTATCTAAAAGAAAATCTAAATCGTAAAAATTACATTTCGTAAAAACTTTCTCAATTGTTTGATTATTTTCACAAGCTATTTGTATTTCATCCATAATAATCAAGCAGTTTTTTTTGCCCTTTATATCAGCTATAAATTTTTTCATATTTGCCCTATGAAATATCCTATTATTAATAGAGTCGGGCATTCTATTTTTTGTATCCTTCTTCCATTCAACATCTGATAAGCCCGTTATAATGTAAATATTATTAATAGGAATAGGATTAGATAAGATGTATAATAGGATCAGTACTGTCATACAACCTGTTTTACCTACTTGCGTTGGTCCATATACTAAACAATTAATTATTGACTTATTATTAAATATGTTTCTAACTTCTTTTCCACACAATTTTTGGTTTTCAAAAATAATGTTTTTGCCCAAGAGTGAATTCAACTCAACTTGACGATTGAATATTTCTGATTCTTTACGAATTATAGTAAGTTCATCTAGTTCATATTCAATAATTGAACGTTGCCTGTTCATATTAATATGTAGTAATTAACTAAATTTTATATATGATCAATTTTTATCTTCAAGGGATTAAATAAAAAAAAATAAAAATATATATGTAATGTTGCTCGCAAAGCGAGAATCACGAGATACGCAAGAGATAGCAGGGATAGCAGGGATTATTCTAGGACTATCTTGTTATTGATGTTGTAGATATCAATATATTTCTGGGGTATCTTTTCAAATGAGATGAGATTCATATTAAACTCATAGTTATCCAGAAAGTTATTATCAACCAAGTATTTATGCAATTCGTTTTTAGAGAGTTTAGCGATAGCAATTGCCTTATCCTTTGTAATTCCAGTACCAATTTTAGGAATATTATCGCTTTTATCTCCATAAATCGCTTTAAAGTTTAAATCTACATTCGCATCATCATATCCGCGCTTTTTCAATTCTTTGAACTGCATATTAAATACCAGGACATTCTTATCTACCAATTGAAGAAAGTCATTGTCATTCGTAATAATAATAATCTTAGAAGCAATCTTCGGCTTCAGATATTTATGCGTAAGATATACAATGTCATCTCCCTCCAATCTGTCGGAATAGATGCTCTTCAATTCCAGCTTTTTATTAACAAACTCATTAAATATGCTAAAGATGTTTTTATTAAAATTGTTCTTCTGGCTTCTCGTCGCCTTGTACTTATCATAAATATCATTTCTCCAAATATCACTACGCAAACAATCATAGCACAAAATAATATTGTTAGGAGCCGTCTTCCACATTTTACATATCTTCTTCATATCATTTCCAATATGTTTATAAAATGCGTTAATGAAGTTTTCGTTTTCAATAATTTCATCAACATTAATTTCTGGATAATTTTTTTGAAACTTATACCATCTCATAGTAGCAAAATATCTGTGGAAAATATAGTAGCTACAATCAATTAGTACAATATTATTATGCTTATTCAATTTAATAATATTCATATACTTTATATTATTCTTATTTATTTAAATAATAAATCAATTTTTATTTTATATTATTTACATTGATTTAACCACGAATATGCCTTTTCCATAACAATTTTAAGCTCGCCCTTATTTTTCTTCAGTTCTCTCCATTCAATTTTGACATTCTCAAAGTTATCCTTCTTATTTGTACTAATCTCCTTAAGCTCATTTAGGCGAAACTTAACAAATATATTATAATCCGTAGGCTTCTTATCATCGCCATCGTTTGCTATACATTTCTCGCCATCCTTCGCTACACAATTTGCATCAGCCTTCTTCCCTTCCTCTGTAGCCTTCGTTGCCTTCGCGACAGTTCCCGAAGGTACCTGAGTTCCCGAAGAAGTTCCTTTTCTGCTTTTTCCTCCTTTTCCTCCTTTAGCTCCTTTCAAAATATCATCTAGGTATACATCTCCGTCATAATTTTCATCTCCAGTATTACCACCAGTATTACCACCAGTATTACCACCTGCGATACATTTAGCACCGTTTAATACCAAAGTCTTCTCTGACATATTATCCTCTTTCTCTTCATTACTTAGAGTTCCCGTAGCGCCTGCAGTTCCTTTGCCGATTTCTTCTTGGTCTGCACCATAACAATCGGTTTCTTTTCCATTTTCTCCTGCTTCATTGTCGCGAATATCACCACAATCATCGTCGCGTACATTATAAAACTCCTTTATATCTTTTAAATTATAAGAGCCGTCTTTTTCACACTTTTGTTTTAATTGATTAATCCTTTCAATATCTTCAGCATCGCAATATAGAGAAAGTATGTTATTTATTACAGGTTCTTCATGTGTAATACGAGATAGATTTTCGTTTTTGACCCACACCTTTTTGTTGTTTTTGACATCTACAATCCACAGCTCTTTATCATAGCCTTCCATAATAGAATTGATATCATAGCCTTCCGCAGACAATCCATAATGGAGAGGCGATAGCTCGGTTCCCATATAATAATTCTTAGAAGAATTAATGCAAACTTTCTTAACAGCACTCATATTTATTATGATATATGTTATATCATATAAATCAATTTTTATATAATAATAAATATGTCATACAATAATATCTATCTATAAAAAATTGATATATATACAGTGAACTTGTTACATTCTAACAGTACGCCATAATCTTATCAGGCTCTACCAAAGGCAAATATGTGCTTTTTATATGAACTACACGAGTATATTCAATTATTGAAGGAAAAATATAATTTTAATGAGAAGATTTATGATGATATTGATGATATTGAAAGCTATATTATTGATATATACTATAATAACAATATATACAATTTAAACGAGCAAATAAATACAATATTTTCGCAATTAACTATAGAAGAAAACGAAGAAAACGATAACAGATGCAAAATAATTAATGAAATGAAGGAAAATATTATAGATATATATGGTATTAATAAAAAGAAAAAAAAAGAATATTATTCATATATTTGCGATATTAAAAATATCATAATAGAATAAATGGTAAAAGGTTTTATTAAAAATGTTTTCAATAAATATTTTTCAAAAATGAATCCGTTGAAACTTATAAAAGTGTCATTGACTATAATAGCTATAATTATATATGTGTGGTTTTTTTGTTTAATAGGAATATTATACGATTTTTATAGAAAAACTATTTATAAAGCAATTGAGAATTCGCCAGTTGAAAGCCTTTTTAGCCATACAGTAGGCTTCAATCAGCCTGTATCTGTTATACCCGTAATTATATTTGATAAAATTATATATAACGAAGGATTGATGAATTTTTATTCTATTATTTTTGGATCTTTAACAATTCTTATATTTGTAGCCTTAGCTGCTTGGTTTATAATAAAGAATATATTTTTCATTAGTTGGATGGCATATAAATGGCCATTTGATGAATTGGTTGAAGTATTTAACATAATATTGGGAGAATCTCCATTCCTCAATTTTGCTATTACTAACTTGTTGCGATTATTAAAGCTATTCCTAAGCTTATTTAAGAAAAGAGAAAGATTTGAAAATAAGATTGATTTTGCTTCTATTATAAGATCACAATATGAAAAGCAGAGAACATATATAACCGAATTAGAAAAAAATCTTTACAATAAAGCTAAACAGCATTATGAGAAAAAAGAGACGTATATGGTAGATGCTATGAAAGTAAGAGAGCATACGACAAACGCGGTTACTTTAAAAAATTTATCAATAATTACTACAGAAAATGATATCGCATCGGCAAATATAGAAAACACTACAATGGCTTTGGAAGTAGGTATGAAAATAGCAATGAAACTCTAAAGTTGCAACTATACACGCCGATATACTCCGTATAATTAAAAATATTATTATAGAATAAATGGGATATAAGGAACGTTATTCTAATTCATCAAATAATTCTATTGAAAATGAAGCCGAAGAGATAGCCAGTATAGTCTATGATTATGAAATAATTATTAAGGTATTTCTTGTTATCATATTAATATATACATTTATTTCTAATATATTTAACATTAGTTCAGAGGTTATTAATAATAATTTAAAGCTATATGCCTTCATATCTCTGATGATTATATTATATGTGTTGTATAAGCTTGATATAATATCATTATTGAAATTGTTGATAATTCTAATTTTTGTATTTGTTATCATTGCGTCAATATATTATAATTTAGACAAGCTTGAGTTTTTAATATCGTTCTATTATTCATTTAATTATCAAATAGAAAAGATATACAATGATACCAAAACAAATTACAACGAAGTGCTATTCAGTTTTATTTTCATAGCCATCATATCTATGATATCCATAGTGTTATACTGGGATAATATATATACTGATGCTAAAAAATTATCCAAGTGTGGCAAAATAATAAATACTATTGAGAATAATAATAGGATAAAGAAACCTTTCGTTTATAACATTATAATTATCAATAACGATTTAATAGATACGACAACATCCAAATATGTATTAAAAATAACATACGATTTTATGAAGAAAAAAACCATAGTTGATTATGGAACAGACTACGGAGATTACAATGATGGCTCAGAATCTTTCAAAAAACCAGACTATAATTTTGTGTTAAATAATAAAAGGCGGGTATTAGATTCTTTAAAAGATGAAAAAGCTAAACTTGAAAACGAACTTGTTAAATTAGATGATAAAGATGCTGATTATATTGCTAAAAACACAGCTATAGACGGAAAAATAAGCGATAAGACAGGTCAAATAAAAATCGCGCAGAATGAATATATTGCGGCTTTAAACGACCCTATAATAGAGGCACAAAAAAGGCTCGTATTTTATTATTTTAATCTAAGAACTATGAAGAGTGAAAAAATAGAAAATATAGATGCCAATATCTTGCGCGAAGAAAGATTTAAATATATACTCGTTGATGATAATAATAATAAATTGCCTTATGATGAGACCGGTAGAGATTTGATAAAATTCACCAAGATATATTCTAAAAACGAAAACTATAATATTAATATAATAAACGATATATTCTATGCTAAAAATAATCGCGAAAAGTTATTCATATAAAGAGAATACGGGGGGAACACAAAACTATTACACAAATACAATTTTATTATATTATTGTAGATTAAATGGATATTCAAGAAAATCAAGAAAAAAGCAGTTTTGGCGAGATATTGAATATAATAAATATATATCTATCGGAGTTTGAGGCGTATTCTTATTACATATTATACACTTTATCAAAGGTATCAAGCAATACTTATAAAGTGTCTTTATATCAGCATTTCATCATTTTAATATTTATAGCCCTCGTAATATTTATTTTGGTAGTAATGTATTATGATGTTATTTATAGAGAAGCAAGTAATATAAAGAGATGCAAGGAAATAGAGCAGGCAATAGAAATCAATGACAACTTAGAATATCCGTTCAGATACAATGTATATCTAATAAAAAAAAATACAGTGGATAAATCATTGTCTAACTTCAGCTTCTGTCTCCAATACGATTTTGTTACAAAAACTACAAATGTCGTTTTTGGAGAAAATAGAAATATTAGCAATATTATAATTAGTGAGGATAAAGTAGAAAACGATGACATTTCATCGCCTGGATTTGTATATTATAATTTGACAATAGATAATTACGAATATCTAAAATATACCGACATAGATTCTGATAATGGCGAATATAAAAGCAGTGCATCAAGAGATACATTAGGAAAAACCTTCTATATTAACAAAAATGTAATAACAGACCCTAAAGAGTATATATTTATTATTACGCGATATGATAATAAGATTGTGAGAAATGACAAACAAGCATATGAACTTCTAAAGTTTGTTAAAAACGCCGGCTTTGATAAAACATCTGTAAATCTATCGGCTATATACAATATCTTATATTCCATAGATAACAAAAAAAATAGCATAGCAATATAGAGCGATTAAACAAATACTTCTTCAAGTAGCTTCTTCAATTCGTCAAGCTTTTCGGTATTTTTAATTTTCGGGTAATTAATATTAAATTCTATGAACATATTGCCTTTATTATTAGTATTTAATATAGGCAATCCCTTGCCTTCCAATAGATATTTTTTGCCATTTGAAATAACACCAAGTATTTTGGTGTTTATCTCAATAGTATCCTTAAAATATGGTATGGTTATTACTTCGCCGATTATAGAGTTTATAAAAGATATATCTGTCTTATAATGAAGGTCATTCCCATTCCTCTTGAAATGTTTGTGTTCCTCTATTTTTATGCTAATTATTAAATCGCCCGGTTTAACATTATCAGTCTTAGGTTGCTCTCCCAATTCGGGAAAAGCCGTCCTATAAGCTTCATTAACACCCTTTGGTATAATCAAAGTAGCCTTGATATCCTTATTGTAAAATCCTTTGCCACTACACAATTTGCAACTAGACTTGCCTTTTATCACTATACCTTCGCCTCCGCATTTATTACACTGTGATTGAAATATAGTCTGCATTATACCCATATTTTGGATACGATGTATAAATCCTTTTCCATCACAATCAGGACATTCCTCATTACAGCTCGTGCAATATTTTTTCAATTTAATATTTAAATCCTTATTAAATCCTTCATATATATCTTCAAGTGTTAAATTAAATACACTTTCTATAGAATCAGCCTTTTGTTGTGGCCTATTCCCGCCTCTTCCCCCCCCTCTACCGCCTCCGCCTCCGCCTCCGCCGCCTCTACCGCCTCCTCCAAAACTGAAAAAACTATCACCGAAGCCATGTTCGTGTCCTCTAAAAAATGCTTCAAAAATATCTTGATGGCTTCTCATATTATCCTGAGAACCTTCATTATAATTATTATCACCACAAGCATTATATTTTTCTCTCTTGTCCTTATCTCCTAAAATATTATAGGCATTTGATATTTCCTTGAATTTAGTAGCGCATTCAGAGTCGCCCTTGTTTTTATCAGGATGATACTGCATCGCTTTCTTTTTATAAGCACTCTTTATTTCATCATCGCTCGCATCTCTGCTAACATCTAATACTTTGTACAATTTATGATTATCCGCCATCTTTTATAAAATTATATATTAAATGTTTATATATTAAATATATAGATATTATGGTTAAAGTAATTATAAATAATATTAAAAAAGCAACTATAAAAACAAAGGACCAACCTAAAAAAGCAACTATAAAAACAAAAAGTAGATCTAAAAGAAAAAAACACTTATATAATAGGGAAACAATAACAGATTACGAAGAACATATTGGTGGTGGAAAAATTTCAAATTTATTTAATATATTTGTTAATAAACAAAAACAAGAAGAAGCTAAAATTAAAAAAAAAAAATTAGAATGTGGAATAGAAGAGGCTTTTATATTTTTAGAAAAATATAAAAATATTGATACCTTAAATGAAGAAGAAAAGAAAAAAGTTGAAGCTATAGTTTTAATGTTTAAACAGCATGGTATTCATAATTATAATACCTACGACAATAAACTAATAAATATAGAAAAAGCTGAAAATATTACTAAATATTCGTCAGCATTTATAACTATTGTTGGTATAGGATTATTAGGGACGACTATTATAGGCAACGTAACTACTTTTGGATCATTAATTGCAATCGCGAGTGTATTTACTTTATTAGGATTATGGTTAATGTCTAAAATTAGTTTAGAGAAAGAATTAAAATCATCATTAATCATACTAATTGGTAATTTATTACATATGATAGAAAATATAACTAAAATACGAGAAATTATAAAAAAAAATATTGTGAAAAATGATGATGAAAATCCAGAAAAGTACAATGAAAGAGTTGATAATTTTATTAGTGATAATGTTTCTAGTAAATATAAAGTAATGAAATACCAAATTCAAAAAATATTAGAGTCATATTTAGATAGTATTACTGATAGCAAATATATAATTATGTTTTTAATTACAATTAAAAATGCTAATATTAATGTTGCAATGCTTAATAATGACGAAAGTTACAAAAAAAATATATTATTTGACGAAAAAATGTTTACACAATATATACAAAATATTGAAAAAGAAAAATCATCAGCATATTCAAAAATTAGAAACACAACAACTAAAAGTTTAACAAATATAGCAAACTTTTTTACTCAATCTACAAGATTAAGAATTTTAAATAGAGAAAGTAATATAACAATTCAGATGTTTTCATTATTGATGAGTGATGTATTAATTTATACATTACAAAATAATCAAAAAATTGAAGGACAAATTGATATAACTAATATAAAAGACGAACCTAAAGACACCTCGTCTAAACAATCATCTAAACAATATAGTACAGGCACAAAAATTTCTAGATAATCTAAAAGAAATTAACAACTCCCATCCTTCCACAATAAATCATACCTAAAAGCACTAGTATTAAGTTTCATCTAATACATTCCGTATTCTAATTACAAACATATCTCATCATAATATTCATAGTGTATAATTCTTGATTTAGTAATTTGAAAGCATAAGGCATTCTTACCTGTGCAATATCTGTGTTATTTTTACAGTATTTACAGCTATAAATATTTTTATCTGTATTTACATTTGCGTGCATCCCGCATTTCTTACAGATAAAGATGCGATAATTATCAGATACATGAAGCATTCTTTCGGCAAGGAAGTTTGATGTTCCGTGTGCGATAAAGCAATCCCTTTCCATCTCTCCTAAACGAAGTCCGCCCGAGCGAGCGCGACCCTCACTTGGTTGTCGTGTAAGCATAACAATAGGCCCATTTGAACCGCGAGAATTACCAGTCCATACCGATTTGCCATTTCGCCTTACCATAAATACCTCAGTAGATACACTCAGGCAATATACGGCGCCTTGGTAATAATAGATATTCTCCTTATTTGATTTATCATTTGGGTCATTGACAATCGGTTTATTCTTATTTTTAATAATCGTAATCTTCCAATATCTATTAAATCGCGATTTAATCCCACTCCATCCCGCATGAATCAATAGGCGCGTCATATCATCAGCCAAACTCTCGCTTAATGTACAATACATATTCTCAAAATTGTTTTTGATATCATCGTTCTTAACAGATACCATAGATTTTACGAGATACCTGCATTGAATTGAGCTCAACTTCCATACCCACGCCGGGAAATTGTATTTATCATCCAATCTATTGATATATTTCACAATATCATTATTATCATTATTTCCATATTCGTTTATAAGCATAGCATTTTCCTTATCAATTCCATTATGCGCAATCCACTTACCAAAGAATGACAACCATGCCTCCATATTAATAGGCTTGATATCGCTACTGTCGCTGCCGCCATTTGAAATATCCAATTGATAATCTACCTCGTTCCATAAAGAATCCTTTTTATATCTCATTTTCTGTCCTTGTATTTTACTAGCCTCTACAAGATTATATGTTGCGCCCGCGGCATTCGCTACATACATTCGGTGTCCAATGGTAACATCTAAATCTACCATATTATTTGAGATATTATACATATATCCCTTGTAGTCAGGGTATTTATAGATTTCTACAGGTTTTTCATATACAAGTGCGTCATTCTTCAATATTGCCACTTTATCATTGATACTAATATCGGCAATTTGTTTCCATCCATTATTTGTAAGAACTTCATGGTCTTCTGTAAGACAATGAACCTTGTCTGTTACCATATGTTTCAGCCTCTGGTAATATGTAGGACCGATAAAAATTTCCGTCCTTATTTGTTCTCCCGTCCTTCCATTATACATAATCTCATTACCATATCTTTCCATTCCAGACATCTCCAATACTTTCGCGATATCCTCAACAGTACAGTCGTTATATGGCGTAGAATCTCCAAAAGCCCCAATATGACACCCGGCTTTTCCCATAATACATTCCATAAGCTGTGCGATAGTCATACGCGAAGGGATAGCGTGCGGATTCATAATAATATCCGGCACAATTCCATCCTTAGTATATGGCATATCTTGGTGTTTATATGTCATACCAATAGTTCCCTTTTGAGCACTACAGCTGGCACATTTATCGCCAATCTCTGGCTTACGGTTCTTGCGAATACGCACTTTGCAAAACCTGTAGCCATCGCTATTTATGCCATTATAATTCATATCAATATAACCATCATCATTCGTTTTCATCGTAAGACTGCTGTCTTGATATGAAATCTCACCATTACACTTTTTAGGCATAACCTTACCTACAATAATATCATTTCCGGTTACATAAGTATTCTTTGGGACAAAGCCATTCTCATCCAACTTATCATAACAATATGGCTTCTTTTCAGTTTTATCATTAGGATTCGTAAATATCTCTTCCTCTCCCGTGCTATGATTCTTATTGCAAACATCCCTGAGCGCCTTGTAATAAGTGCTCGTAAATAGCCCGCGGTCTAATGCGGACTGATTAATCATAATACTATCTTCTTGATTAAATCCAGTATGTGTCATAATCGCAACAATCGCATTAACTCCTGAAGGCAATTTGTGTGCCATAGTATATTTTGATAATTTAGTATATACCAAGGATTTTTGCGGGTAATTCAAAATATTCCCCATAGTATCAATACGTTTGTTGAAATTACTTGCATAAATACCTAGTGCCTGTTTGCCCATAGCACACTGATAGCAATTTCTCGGGGATTGATTATGGTCGCTGAATGGAATATTAGCTCCAAGAATACCATTCATTAAGCTTGGATGAATCTCGCAATGCGTATAACAGGGAGGAAGAGCCGTTCCCTTAATTCCTTCATCCAAATCGGCAGGGAATGTCGCAATCATCGCCGTATTAATTTCATCACAATCCATATATTCAAGAAATCCTTCTTCTTCCAAATAGCCCTCGTCGCTATTGCCGTCGTCATCGTCGCAAGCCTTCTCTTCAGCATCTCCAGCTTCGCGGGGAACATAGGGTTCGTTGGGAGATATGAAATAGTCAAAGTTTTTATCCTTGATATAATCCTCCCATTTCATATTTTTTCTTTTTAAAATCTTTTCAATTCGCAATATGCTCTTTTTCAATTTAGAGTCATAATCTACAATAAAGAGCGGTCTATACATACGCCCCGCCTCCGTACTGATAATAATGTTTGATTTTTGAATATTCCAAACAACTGATGTCATCGGGTGAATGATACTTGACCTCTTATAGTGTTTCAGTGTTTTATAGAGCTCAATAGGTTTATCATAATAGCCGATAATATCGCCATTCACCATAATATAAACATTTGAGCTATTTCCCATATTTTTTAGGAAATTAATTGCCGATTTTTCCAAATTATCTCCTGGCTTATCTCCTGATTTATAGGTGTCGTCATACATAACTACTCCCAATTCTTCAAGAACTTTTCTGATATGATAGCTATTCATAGCAATTGATACATTTGTGCTAAGTGCCATATTTTTCACTAATCCTACCGAACTGCCTTCTGGTGTTTCGGCAGGACAAATCATACCAATCTGTGAATTATCCAACTTTCTCGGCTGTACGAGCTTTCCATTCTTTTCCATAGCAGTATTAATACGCCTCATATGAGACAAGGTGCTCGCATAAGACATACGATTTAGAACTTGCGAAACTCCCTGCTTAATATTCTGAAAACTGCCGATACTTTTGATACCCCAATTGCCTGTTGAGAAGGAGTATTTAATCCACGATTCCAACAGAGATTGCTTGAAAAACCGGTGAATGCTAATATCCGAGATAATATTTGAAAGCGGTGTATTTGAATTGCCGCGCCACATACTAAGCTCTTTCTCAATAGCAACCTTCAACTCCTTCGTCAATTTGCCATAACACTGGCGAAACAAATTACTCATCAAAACTCCTGGAGTATCTACACGCTTGTTAATATACGAATCGCGATTATCATATGTATCATATCCGAGATAAATGCGAATCATCTTGCGAATAATATAGCCGATATACAACGCCTTTCTCCTATAACTCTTGCCAACGTGCGGGAGAAAATCGTTAAACAAATTATTGTGCAAAAGCGTCTTATTTACTGAATGCTCATTGTTCTTGTTGGAGCCGTTCATAATCTTAATAAGGACGCATTCAGCCTGTTCTTGCGTCTTTATATCACAAGCATCCTCGCAACAAGCCATCAATTCGGCAATGACTCTTTTATTCTCTTCCTTCGTCGTATCATATACAATGTGGTGAATAATCTCTTTGTCGCTGAGAATACCGAGAGCCCGAAACATTACAAATACAGGAACCTCCGACCTAAGAAACGATGTATTGATACGAATGATACGTCCCATATGATTTAATTTACCGCTCATATTCAGACAAGTTGTCTTTGGAGGAAGATACGACGAATTGCAAACAGAACGAATCTCGGCATACAACCCTTCGCTATTATTGTTAGGATGAAATACGAGCGTCTTGTTTTCATTAATCCTGTCTTGCGAAATAAGGACCTTTTCATTTCCATTAATAATAAAGTAGCCGCCGAAATCATAGATACATTCGCTGTTATTCTCTTCGCAGATTCCTTGCATTTGACTGAGAACACATAGCTTGGAGCGGACCATAATAGGGATTTTGCCGATGTAAATATTATTAACGGTTTTGTCAAACTTCTCAATCATCCCATTTTTATTAGTGTATTCTGTAACAATATGGACGTTGACATAGATACCGCTAGAATATGACATATTATTCATTCTGGCAATATAAGGTGTCATAATATTATGCGTTCCATCGCCCATTTGATAACTGGGTTTCGTGATACTCGGCTGAAGAATATTAATGGATATTTTATAGTTATTGTCGTTGATTGATAAATCACTCTTGGGATTTGTTACCTTGACTTTGATAGGATTGAAGCCGGCAATAATTTGTCCGAGTGTATTATCTACAAACTTATTATAACTGTCTATTTGGTGTTTAACAAGAGGGTTTGATGATTCTCGCGACCCCCCCTTTAAAAAATAGGTATCCATAATATCCCAGCAGTTATTTGATGAAAACATTATATGACAAATGTGCGTTAGTTAATTATAATTAATTAATTCTTAAATGTCAATTTTTATTTTTATTTGTATTATGTTAAAAATTGATTTTGTTATATGAAATAATATACTTATATATTATATATACATAAGATGTCAAATATCATAGCTATATGTGGTGCTAAAAGGAGTGGTAAAGATGTGTTGGCGAAACATTTAGTGGCTACTCGGGGATTTAAGAAATTATCTTTTGCAGAGCCCTTGAAAAAAGCCGTCAGGGAGCTGTTTAATTTTAATGATATTCAGGTAGGAATTGACGAAGATAATGCTGTTGGTGATGAAAAAGAAATTATTGACGAGCGTTGGGGAATATCTCCGCGCAAAGCGTTGCAATTTTTTGGAACCGAAATAATGCAACACGCTATTGACGAATTAATCCCAAACACGAATAGAGGCTTCTTGGCAGATATCTTGCTATCTCGTATCTCTTGCGATTCTTGCGATTCCTATGTAATTAGCGATATGCGATTTTTACACGAATATAATAAATTAAAAAGTTCGGCAAAGATACGCTCTTTAATTATAGTAAAAATAAGTAGGCCTTCTATTAATATAGTTGAAGGCGCAGGAGGCGCAGGAGGCGTGAGAGATACACATATATCTGAAAACGAATACATAGATATTCCTTATGATGTTGAAATAATAAATGACGGGTCTATAAGCGATTTAACGGATTTATTTGATATATATTATGATAGCCGCGAAGGAATAGCGCTTATAGAAGACGCGAATATGTAATCATACAGTTCTCAATAGATGTCCTAATGTCAGGAATATTAGGATACAATTCATACAATTTTTCCGTTGATAGTTCAATATTTGAGCGTTTTGAAAGAAGTACCTTATTCTGCTCTTCTATTGAGAAGTTCTTCCAAGTAAAATTATTATCCACGTGCATTTTATATAGCTCCAAAATCTCGTTGTGAGTTATCGCGCCTTTATTACATAGATTAAATGTTCCAGCAACATTCTTTTTAATCATATCGGCAATTACAGGGAACATATCGGGTAATACTGTCATAGAATTAGCGACTGAACAGACATACTCATATTTTGTAATTTTAGTAATAAAGTTCCTATCGTGATCATAATTGACGATAGGCATTCTAATGCGTAGATTTAGAGTATTCTTAGAATACATATGCTGCAATCTATCAGTATATCCCTTTACTATGGAATACGAAGAGCCAAAAAAGTTAGGCACATCATCTTCGCGTTTTTTCGCTTCGCCCGCATCGCCTGCTTCGCCCGCATCGCCTGCTTCGCCTGCTTCGCCTACGCAATATTCAAAAATGCAGCCGGTTCCCATATATGTATAGTGAATGTTGTATCTTTCGCACAATATTGACAATATCATAGGCGCGTATAAATTGTCGCGGATGTTATCAACTAATTTTCCAGGCTGTTCTAGATAATCTATGGTATTGAAGGTTCCTCCGTAAGTCCTTCCAATAAACGAAACGATATTGGTAGGTTTATATTCGTTTATTTCTTTTTCTACATCTTTCTCATTATCAGCTCGCGAATCGCTTTCAATATATAGAATATTATTATTATCCAAATATTCGCAGAATTGTCTCCCTATCCACCCTTTGCTGCCGAAAATCAATAGTTTCATAATTATTATATTTTATTGCTATAATCTTATATCTAAAAAAATTGATTATTCATAATAATTTCTAGGCATTATAATTATTATGGAATGCACCAAGTGTCATAAAGTTAAACCGTTTGACGAGTTCTCATATAAAAACGATAAAGAGAAGATATATTATATGTATTGTGATATGTGTAAAATCAAATATTATTGCGAAGAAGAAAAATATAAAGAGCGGGCGATTCAAGAATATAATACGCGAAAGCTCCATAATACTATAAAGTGCGAGTGTGGTATTGAATATGTGTGTTTTAGAGATTTTCATATGCTGCGACATTTAAATAGCAAGAAACATAAAAAAATAATGTCTGCCAAAAAATAAATATCTATATATACAATAGAATAATAAGTAGAGTAATGTTAGGAGGTTCCGGATGCTGTAATAACGGTGGCGCCAAAAAGAGAGTTGTAAGAAAATCTGTAGGGAAACCTAAAGCTAAACCCAAAGCCGCTAAAGCAAGAAGAGGAGGCGACACTAAAGATATTGAAACGCTGGATATTGAGGAGGATTTATATGCCGAAAACTCGGGTGATGGGCAAGAAGGGGGTGCGAGAAAGAAGAAGGGTTCTAAGGTTGCGGCTAAAAGAGCCTTAAGTCCTTACAATAAGTTTGTCAAGAAGCACTTTGCTATATTAAAGAAAAAGTTTCCTGACGAGAAGGCGCCTCAAATAATGCAGAAGGTAGCTATTGAATGGAATAAAACGAAAAAGTAAATAATC
>Ga0208591_1000008_pt1 | contig 25178 bp, 29 predicted proteins | sample LakMenEpi14Nov09_FD_150697 | JGI IMG/M metagenome (GOLD analysis project Ga0208591, IMG submission 150697) | Freshwater microbial communities from Lake Mendota, WI - 14NOV2009 deep hole epilimnion (SPAdes) | ecosystem: Environmental > Aquatic > Freshwater > Lake > Epilimnion/Euphotic zone ...
ATTTCAAGTTAGATATTGAAACAAACATAGATATTATTATAAGGATGCAATATATAATTATTATCACGGATATTACCCATGCTAATAACCAACACCACCAACGTGTTGTATAATTACCTCCTGTAACAATACAGGTTAATTCAAATAGAGACATTAATATTGATGGTATTGATATTATTAATATGAATAATACAAATAGGAATCGTTCACCTATAGGTATTTTGCTATTGCTAAATAATATTATTAAACATAATATTAATATAGTTATGAATAGAGCCGCGCCCGCATATTTTGATTGAGTAGAACCAAAAAATATATCACTTATGTTTATAGTATCCTGGGTCATTATTATTATATATATATTCTATTATCATAGAAAGAAAAATAAAAATTGATAATGATATAAATATATACTTGTTATAAAAAAATAATAGTTATGGGGATTCCTTATTATTTTTATTCATTAACAAAAAAATATAAGAATATATTATACAATATTAAGCCAAAAAATACGGATATTTACTGTATTGATTTTAATGGAATTATACATAATATAGCTCAGCAGGTTATGAAAAAATCTATGACTGTCCATACTAATATAGAAGAGCAGATATTAGAAGGTATATGGAAAAAAATAGAAGAGTACATTGATATCTATAATGCTAAAAAGTATATAATATGTGCTGACGGAGTTGCACCTATGGCTAAGATTATCCAACAGAGAAAAAGGAGATATTTGACCATCTATAGAAATAAAATAGACAGCGAACATATTACTAAACCAAAGTGGGATACGAATGCTATAACACCTGGAACACAGTTTATGAATAATGTGAATACTTATATCAATAATAAAATAAGATATTCTACATATGATATTGAATTTCAATATAGTGGTAGCGATGAATGTGGAGAAGGAGAGCATAAAATTTTTAGAAATCTAAAAACTATAAAAGATACTTCTGATATTATAATCAATGGTTTAGATGCGGATTTAATTATTTTATCATTAATGTCTCATATAAAAAATATTCATTTGATGCGAGAAACTGTTGATAAATTTACAAATGAAAATGTATACAATTATTTGAATATTGATAATTTACGAAAGGCTATTCTAACTGAATTGAAAATTATATGGAATCTTAAGGAAGATTATAATGAATATGATGTAATCGAAAGTTATTGTACTCTATGCTCTATTCTCGGCAACGATTTTATTCCGCATTTATTAACTGTTAATATCAAAACAGACGGGGCTGATAAATTAGTAAATATTACTAAGAAGGCTATTCAGGAGACCGGACTATTAGTCGCAAAGAATTCTATTAACTATGAATGTTTAAAATATATTTTCAAATATTTATCAGTAACAGAAGATGCAGATATTTTCAATATATGTGAAAAGTATATAAAAAAGAGTTCATTCGTGAATTCGCAATTACTGAGCGATAATTATGCAATTAAACATAAATCACCTTTGTGTTATACTATCTATAACAGTAACAGTAATTGGCATAAAGAATATTATAAAATCATATTTGATAATAATATAACTCTTGATTCCTCTGTTATTTATAATTCTTGTAAAAATTACATTACAGGTATTTATTGGGTTTATGAATATTACAAGGGAAATAGTATTGACTGGGAATGGTACTATCCTTATAATTATCCACCTACTCTAAAAGATATTAGTAATCACTCTATAGCTTATGAATCCCCTATAATACACCCTAATAATAATATTATAGACCCTATAATTCAATTGTTAATTGTGTTACCAAGAGAAAGTATGGAATTAGTTAATAATCGCTATAGATCTTATGTTACCGACATACACAATGGTTTATATCATATGTATCCTATAAATTACGAGATTCAGACATTTCTCAAAACACATCTATGGGAATGCTCTCCATTATTGCCATTAATCAATATTAAATACATAAAAAAAATATTACATATCTAATTATAGTATATCATGGAGTGATACTTATACTTATAGCTCTATCAGGTCAGGTAAGCTTCATTATATCATTTATCTTGTTTTTATCAAGATTCTCCAAGTAATACCATGATTTCTTTTCAGCATCCCATCGACATCCCAATTTTTTAACTGCATCTTTATTTTTAAATGGAATTTTGATATGTATTTTTGCACTACCATTTTCATCAGTATTTGTATTATCTACTCCTCCCTCATTAAAAAATGTTTTTTCGGCAGCACTCAATTCCTCAAGCTCTTTTATAGAGCTGATATTATCATCGTTTAGATTATCTTCATAATACCATTTCTTTTTATTGATATCCCATTTTGCTCCTAATTTTTTAGCAGAATCTTTATGATTATATGAAATATTAATATAATTCTTAATATATACAACGGGGACAGGTACTTTCACAAGAGAAACAGACGAATCTTCGCGAATCTTGTCTTCTTCCAAAATACCGTCAACAGCCATATTAGCCAATTTGTCTGCCCAGCTATTACCAATAGAATGTTTATCTGGCAAATTTGTATGCGCTTTTATATAGTGTATTTTAGTTGTTTTTTTATGCGGGCTATACAACTCGTATATTTTTTGTAGCAATTTTAAATTAGGAGGTACCTTATTGCTATCTGTCTTCCAATTGTTTTTTGCTAATTTATCACCATAAGATCCAGAACATTTGATTACATATTCGGAATCGGTATATATATTAATATTTTTTTTATCTTCAATTTCCTGTTTTAATATTTCAAGAGCTCTTATAAGAGCTGTTAGCTCACCAGTGTTATTTGATTGTTTACCTTTAACAACTCCAGATTCGTTTCTTGCATCATTGTGATCAAAAAATACTCCGTATCCAGCACGAGCATTAACCTTTCCATTATTAATGCATGATCCGTCGATATATACGCAATTATCACAATTGTCTCCCATTCTAAATTATGTTGTTATTATTATATAACTATAATATAATCAATTTTTATATATCAACTTATATTCAATATCATTTTCATATTCTATTTCAAACCCCTTTTTCTTATAAAATTTTATTAAATAGTCAGATGTATATTTATTTTTATCTACAAACAAATGAAGTGGTTTTTCTAAAACATTAATCGATTCATTAATTATATGCGTTGCAATTCCTCTATTCCTATAATTAGGGTTAACACACAATTGATTCAAATAATTATCGCTAATACCTACAAAACCTACGATATCACTCCCGATAATATAATAGATAACGCTTATATAGCTATTAAATCTATTTATCTTAAAATTAGAATTTATCAATTTAATACATTTAAATAATTCATCTTCGTTGAGTTCTTTAATTAATTTATATACTATCATTATATCTAATAATAGATTAAAAAATAAAGATATTGATAACAAAAAAACTTAGAGTTTTTTTTAATAATAAAATATAAAAAATATATACTAATAGTGATTTATTGCCTTTAGATGTTGTCGATTGGTATTGGTTATACGAAGAAAATATGAAAACAGAATATCATTCAGATTGTAAATGGATGTTATATTATGAAAAAATATTTTTTAATAAAAAAAAATGGAATTTTGCTATATGTTTTTTTAATTAAAAAGTTAAAAAGTTATATCAGCGTAATTTACTACCAATAGTATTAATTCAGATGATAAATCTCATATTATAGATATTGGAAAAAAAACATTGTAAAATTATTTAATCATCAAGAAATTATTTATTATAAAGTATTGAAGGAACAAAAGTAACTAGGTGTACTAAAAACTATACATATTATTGTCTCATTTTGTCTTTTTTGTTGGTGCAATTCATAATAAATCATTCCAATATAATTTTATTTGCGATGTTATAAGTATCAATATACTTTTGAGGTATTTCTTCAAAAGATATTAGACTCATATTAAATTTGAAATTATCCATTAAATTATTTTCAATAAAATAATTAATTCTCTCATTTACTGAGAGAGAAACAAGCATCAAAGCTTTTTGTTTAGTAATTCCCTGACCTATTTTAGGTATATTATCACTTTTATCTCCATAAATTGCTTTAAATAACAGATTGTCCTCTGCATTATTATATCCTCGCACCTTAAGTTCTTTAAATTGCATATTATAAATAAATACATTATTATCTAACAGTTGGAGAAAATCATTATCGTTTGTAATAATTATAATTTTAGTGTTGATCTTATTTTTAATATGCTTATATGTTAAATAAATAATATCGTCTCCTTCCAATCTATCAGATTGAATAGATTGCAATCCTATTTTTTTAATATATTCATTAAAAATACTAAAAATATTCTTATTAAAATTATTTTTTGGAACTCTCGAAGCCTTATATTTATCATATATATCATTCCTCCATATATCACTTCGCAAACAATCATTGCATAATACAATGTTATTTTTGTTCGTCTTCCAAATTTTACATATTTTTTTAATATCATTTTCTATATGTTTGTAAAAGGCATTAATATATAGTTTATTTTCAATAATTTCATCTACGATAAATTCTGGAAAATTATTTTGTCGTTTATACCAACTCATTGTAGCAAAATATCTATTAAAAATATAATAGCTACAATCAACAAGTACAATATTATTATTTTTATTTAATTTAATAATATTCATATACTTTATATTATTCTTATTTATTTAAATGATTAATCAATTTTTATATTCTTAGCAACAATTTATATTAATATATCATTTATAAATTTGGCATACCACGCCTTAGCATTCGACATTATAATCCCTAAGTTAGCCTTATCCTTCTTAACTTCATTCCATTCTTTTTTAACATCATTAAAGTTATCTTTTTTAGTTTTATTAGAATCATTCAGTTGATTAAGGCGGTATTTAACAAATAAATTGTAATCAGTTGTCTTCTTATTTTTCAATATATTTAAATTTTCAACATTTGTTTTTTGAATAGCTCCTTTATTTACAATATGGTTTTCTTCATTTTCATTTAAACCATTTTTATTTTTTTCACATACCAAATTATTCATATTCATTACATCAATAATATATTCGTTGTGCATTTTTTTAAGTAACGTAGGTTCGACGCTATTAATAACAGGGTCTTCTCTTGTAATTCTAATTATAGTATCATTCTTCACCCAAACTTTTTTGCTATTTTTAATATCTACGACCCACAACTCTTTATCATAACCTTCAATTACTGAATTTAGCTCGTAACCTTCGGCGGATAATCCGAAATGAAGAGGAGATAGTTCATTACCTGTATAAAAATGCTTTGAGGAATTAATACAAGTTTTTTTAATAGAATTCATATTCACAATTACAATATATTAATCACATTAATCAATTTTTTATATAATAATAAAAATAAATTGTCTAAATATGGTTAATATAATATACTATTGTCTAAAAAATGACGCATGTGTGGTTAAAATAAAGACACGGCTTCCATGTGTTTTTTTAACGAATTAAACAAGAACATTGAGGAATTTATTGATAAACAATCTATTAAAGAATATGATATTATTGAGGATATATATAATAGTGAAAGTGAAATAATTGAAATTTATTATTCAAATGAAAAAAACTTCGACGAAGAATTGGAATTAATTTTTAATAAGTATTTTTCAAAATATGATATAAATATGTTTCAAACTTTTGATTCATTGCTTATAAATATATATAACATATATATATTAAATAAAATTAAAATAAATGAATATTATTCAAGTACTTATATTATCAAAAATATAAATATAGAAGATTAGTAGAAAATGATAAAAGAGATACCTTATATAAGTGATAAAAAAAGCACCGAAGAAAATATAAGTTATGAAGAAAGGCTGGATGCTAGTTATAAAAATTCAGTATCTATATTCAATTTTTTTAAAAATTTAAGAGAAAATACAAGCGTCGTATTGCTTACTTATGTTAAAATGACTTGGGTTGTATCTTTGTTTATTATTCTCTATCATCTTATTCTGCGCCCTCTTTATATAATATTAACCTATTTTATACGCAAATTGTGTGATTATACTGTTGGAAATAGTGCCCCTATACTACCCTATGGATTTATTAATAAATTACTATGGCTTATAGAACCATCTCCTGTTCTAATCATAACATGTATATTATTTACTTTCATTACGTGTGTTATGATATTTGCTTACATTCTATTTTTAATAGCTTTATTTATATATAGTAAGCCGATTATTGGAGCTATGATAGGAAATCCGAGAGAATGGGAAGATTTTAAAAGATTAAGGGATATTTTTGATTTATTTGAAGGAAAAATAACACTTTTTAGATTTATGAGAATATGTTTATTTGAAAGTATTGCTATAATATTTTTTAGTAAAAGTAAAAAGGAGTCCTTTGAAGATTATTCATCTATAATATCTAAAACTATGCTAAAAAATTTAGAAGTATTAATGGAGAATAATATATATATACAATCAGAACTTGATAAAAGCTTTTATAATACTGCAAAATTCTTCTATAAAAAGAAGGATGATTATAACATAGAATCTATTAAAGCTTTAAATCATACAATTGAAGCTAATATAATAAATAATACTGTTATAACAGCATATAAAGAAAATTATAGCAAAAATCTTATTAGAAATAAGTATTCCAATAATGGATTTGAAGAAGCAGTTAAATATATTATTCCAATATAAAATATTATAATTACAATAAGTAAATGGATTTAAATTATCTAAGTTATTCTCAGACTACAAATTTAGTTGAAAATGCCACTTATGTTGACTTATCACATCCCATAGTGTTAAAAGAAATATCAAGTGATAAAATAATAAAGGGAATTAGTATATTATTTCTAATAGCTATATTTAATTATATATTTCCATATGAAAGATATAAATACGATAGTAATTACAAATTATATGTTATACTATTTGCGGCTTTTCTTTTATATTTAATATATTTATTTGACTTATATTTAATATTGATATTAATATTTGTAGTCATAGTATTTATTGTACCGCCTATAGTAATTCTATATTACTATCTAAAAAAACAAAAGGCTATTATAAAATTTTTTTATTCTTACAATAATCAGGTTATACAGGTATTTGGTAATAATATTAATTCGTTTGAATTATTATTCAATATATTGTTGATAAGTATTATATTTATATTATCTATCGTTTTATATTGGGATAATATATATTTTAATGCAAAAAAATTATCTAAATGCGGGCGGATACTAAAAATAATAGAAGATAATACATTCAAAAAAAAACCATACGTTTACAACATAATCTTATTAGATAATAACTCTTTAGACACTAAGACATCTAACAATATTCTCAAAATAACCTATGATTTTATGAAAATGAAAACAATTATAGAATACAATAAAGCCAATCCTAAAATATATAATGCTGATGAAGAAAAAAAATATAAAGATTCTTTAAGAGATAGGTCAATTATTATTGATAATATTAAAACCTTACTCTTATCAAAAATAGATGAAAAAAAAAATATTATTAAAAATATTGAAGAAAATGATAATGTATCAGATGCAATTACTAAGATATCTAATATAGAAAACATTTTTAATATCAAAACAAGAGATTTCGTAATTAAACTTATCAAGGAGAAGCAAGAATTGAATATAATAATTGATAAGACTATAAAAATAACAGATTCGCACCGCATTACTATTATTAATAATATTATTAAAGAAATTAAAAATTGGTTTGTTATACCTCCCGAATTGGATATAAGTAAAGCTAAAACTCCGAAAGAACAAGATGATATTATTAATGAATATATAACTAAATATGTTGAAATAAAAACTACTAAAGAAGAAAAAAAAATACTATTACAAAAAATTATATATGATTATATTTATCCAGCTGCTAATTTTGATGATTCTATTACGTATGAACACAATAAACCTGATCTAAAATCAAAGATTGATGCTCTAAAATCAAGAATAAATAATATGTCTGATTCAGATAATGATAATATTGGTTCTTTATTAAGCGATATAATGAATAAAGATAAATTGAAAGATTTAACTTTTGAAATAGACTATTATTATTCAAATTTATATGAAAACAGAAAGTTTGTAAATTATTTTAATTTACAAACTATGAATTTAGATATTATTGAAAATATAGATCCTTTAATAATTGAAGACATTCTAAGTAATGTTCAACAAAAATATAAATTTTTGTGCGTAGATGAAAATAATAACCCCGTATATGATTATTCGTCAAAGGAATTATCTAAATTTACCAAAAATTATGCTATAAATCCAGATTATATTCCTAATATATTACATGATATAATATATGCAAAAATAAATAATAATAAAGTATTTGTATAATATAAAGTAAATAACGAACAAATCGATGAAATCTTTTATAGTTCCCATTGAATCTGCGTCATATTACATTTTATATACTCTGTTTAATGTGAGTACATATGCATATAACGCGAGTATTTATCAGCATTTAATATGTCTCGTATTTATATTTCTCGTTATTTTCATCTTTATCATATTGTATAACGATACTATATATAGAGAAGCTAATAATATAAAAAGATGCCGAGATATCGAGCTTACTACTAAAATAAACGCGACTCTCGAATATCCTTATAAATATAATATTTATATAGTTCTCAAAGATGATGTGAAAAATTTATTGAATAATTATATATTTTATATTCAATATGATTTTGTTAAAAAAAAATCTGAGGTAAAATTCGGCAATAACAAATTGGCTATGGATGAAATAGCCGTACCTAAAAACGATATCGATGATAGTGATAATATTGTAAATAAAGCATTTCATTATTATGATTTAGAAACTGAGAGAGCTTTGAGAGTAGAATATAAATATAATGACCGAAAATACTATATAAATAAAGATATGATAAGTGGCGAAAACTATGAATTTATTATAGCAAGATATGATAACAAGTTGATATCCGAAGATCCCTCAGCTATTGATTTATTAAAATTTGTAAAAAGGTTTGGGTATGAAACCGAAGGAGAATATACAAATATGATGGCTATATATAATATAAAATATGCAATTGAAAATAAAAGAAATAGCTTATCTATATAAAAATTTCATTTAATAAAGAAGCCAACTCTTCTATTTTCTCGTCCTTTTTGATTTTAGGATAATTAATATTAAATTCTATATACATATTTCCTTTATTATTTGTATTCAGTATAGGCAATCCTTTTCCTTCTATCAGATACTTCTTGCCATTAGAAATAACTCCAAATATTCGCGTATTTAATTCTATGTTTTCTTTAAAATATGGGATTACTATATTTGAACCTACGATTGAATTAACAAAAGATATTTCTGTTTTATAATGAAGATCGTTGCCTTCACGGACAAAATGCCGATGCTCCTCTATTCTAATGGTTATTATCAAGTCTCCTGGTTTCATATTGTTTACTTTAGGTTGTTCGCCGAGTTCTGGGAAGGCCGTTTTATAAGATTCGGTAACGCCCTTTGGTATTATTAATGTAGCTTTTACATCTTTATTATAAAACCCTTTACCACTACATGTTTTGCACCCTGATTTACCTTTTATAATTATTCCATCACCCCCGCATTTATTACATTGAGATTGAAATATGGTCTGCATTATTCCCATGTTATGTATGCGATGTATAATCCCTTTGCCGTCGCAATCAGGACATTCTGTATTACAACTTGTACAATACTTTTTCAATTTTATAGTAAGATCTTTGTTTACTCCATCGTAAATATCGTTTAATGTTAGATTAAAAACACTTTCGATGGGATTTGCCTTGCTCTGTTTTTTTTCAGCGCGTCCTCGCGGGCCATTACCAAAACCAAACATATTTTCTGCAAATCCATTATCATGGCCTCTGAAAAATGCTTCAAATATATCACGGTGATTTCTCATATTATCCATACCACCTTCGTTATAATTACTATCGCCGCAATGGTCATACTTATTGCGCTTTTCTTTATCGCTTAAAATACTATATGCATTGGATATTTCTTTGAATTTATTAGCACTTTCAGCATCCCCATTATTCTTATCTGGATGGTATTGAATAGCCTTCTTTTTATAAGCACTCTTAATTTCATCATCAGATGCATTTTTATTAATTTCTAAAATATTATATAATTTATAATTATCTCCCATATCTTTTATAAAAATAAGTATCAAATGTTTATATATATATAATAATAAATAAAAAATATATAATATAAAATTATATCATGATTATTACGGATCTTGTGAATCTAACGAATCTCCTAATTACAAATATATCTCATCATAATATTCATCGTATATAGTTCTTGGTTCAATAGTTTAAATGCATAGGGCATTCGCACTTGAGCTATATCAGTATTATTGTTGCAATATTTACAGCTGTAAATATTTTTGTCTGTATTCACATTTGCGTGCATCCCGCACTTTTTGCATACAAATATACGATAATTGTCTGATACATGCAACATCCTTTCTGCGAGGAAATTCGATGTTCCGTGGGCGATGAAACAATCTCTTTCCATCTCTCCCAAACGAAGACCGCCGGAACGCGCCCTTCCTTCACTTGGTTGTCTGGTGAGCATAACAATAGGACCATTGGAACCGCGAGAATTTCCAGTCCAAACCGATTTGCCTTTCCTTCTTACCATAAATATCTCAGTTGATACATTTAGACAATACACGGAACCTTGATAATAGTAGATATTTTCAGAACAGTTCTTATCATTCTGATTATTAATTTTTGGAGAATTTTTGTGTTTAATAATAGTAACCTTCCAATATCTTTTGTATCTTGATTTAATACCGCTCCATCCTGCATGAATCAAGAGTTTCATCATATCATCCGCCAAATTTTCATTTAGAGTACAATACATATTTTCAAAATTATGCGTGATATCATCGTTCTTAACAGATACCATTGCTTTGATAAGAAGTCTACATTGCTTCGCACTTAACTCCCAGACCCAATGAGACATATTATATTTATCCATGCTATTAATATAATTTACAATACCTGCATTATCATAATTGCTTCCATAGCCATTCATCAAGTTGTCGTTTTCTTCTCTATAAATACCGTTATTCGCAATCCATCTTCCAAAGAAGGATAGCCATGCTTCCATGTTAACAGGGTTTGATTCTGATATACTGAGCTGATAATCTGGTGTATCCCAAATAGAATCCTTTTTATAAGTAACCTCGCGGCCCTTAATTTTACTTGCTTCAACGAGCTTATATTTGCTCTTCTGTTCATTCCCTTCTTTTACATACATTCGGTGTTCAATTGTTACATCCAAATCAACCATATTATTCGAAATATTATACATATATCCTTTGTAGTCTGGATACTTATAGATATCAATTGGATTCTCATAAATTAATTTATCATCCTTCAAAATAGCAATCTTATCACTCTTTTTAACTTCGCTGATTTTTTTCCAACCACCGCGTGTTAGAACATCGTGATCTTCAGTTAAGCAATGGACCTTATCGGTTACCATGTGTTTAAGACGCTGATAATATGTTGGTCCGATAAATATCTCTGTATGAATTTGTTCGCCTGTTTTTCCATTATACATGATTTCGTTACCATATCTTTCCATACCAGACAGTTCGAGTACTTTTGCAATGTCTTCTACAGAACAATCATTGTAAGGTGTTGAATCTCCAAATGCTCCAATATGGCATCCTGCTTTTCCCATAATACATTCCATTAATTGTGCGATAGTCATTCTCGATGGAATAGCATGAGGATTCATAATAATATCTGGTACAATTCCTTCCTTAGTATAAGGCATATCCTGATGTCTATAAGTCATTCCAATAGTACCCTTCTGCGCACTACAACTTGCGCATTTATCTCCAATTTCAGGCTTCCTGTTTTTACGAATACGTACCTTACAGAACTTATAGCCTTCGCTATTTATTCCTGTGTAATTCATATCAACATATCCGTCGTCATTTGCTTTCATTGTTAAACTACTTTCATGATATGAAAGTTCACCATTTATTTTCTTAGGCATTACTTTACCGACAATAACATCATTTCCTGTTACATATGTATTCTTGGGTACAAACCCCGATTCATCCAACTTATCGTAGCAATATGGTTTCTTGTCGGTTTTATCAGAGGGGTTCGTAAAAATCTCTTCTTCACCAGTACTATGGTTTTTATTACATACATCTCTATGTGCTTTATAGTAAGTGCTAGTAAATAATCCTCTATCCAAAGCTGACTGATTAATCATAATGCTGTCTTCTTGATTAAATCCCGTATACGTCATAATAGCTACGATAGCATTTACACCAGAAGGTAGCTTATGTGCCATTGTATATTTTGATGATTTAGTGCATACAAGAGATTTTTGTGGATAATTCAAAATATTACCCATAGTATCAATGCGTTTATTAAAATTGCTCGCATAAATACCCAATGCCTGCTTGCCCATAGCACATTGATAACAATTTCTCGGAGATTGATTGTGATCACTGAATGGAATATTGACCCCGAGAATACCATTCATTAAACTCGGATGAATCTCACAATGCGTATAACAAGGAGGCATCGCTGTTCCTTTCATGCCTTCTTCTAAATCCGAAGGAAATGTAGCAATCATCGCATTATTAATTTCGTCACAATCCATATATTCAATAAATCCTTCTTCATCAAGATAACTTTCTGGGTCGTCTGTGCTATTCGAGGCTTCGTTTGGAGAAATGAAGTAATCAAATCGTCTATTTTTAATATAATCTTTCCATTTAATATTCTTTCTCTTCAAAATTCTATCGATTCTCAACGTGCTTTTATTCAATTCTTTGTTGTAATCTACGATATAAAGCGGTCTATACATACGACCAGCTTCAGTACTAATAATAATATTTGATTTTTGAATATTCCACACAATAGAGGTCATAGGGTGAATAATACTAGACCTTTTGCAATGCTTTAGTTTATTAAAGAGTTCGAGAGGATTGTTATGGTACCCAATGATATCACCATTAACAATTACATAAATATTGTTGCAGTCTCCCATATTTTTAAGAAATGAAATAGCTGATTTATCAGTATTTTTGTTTTCCGAAGTGTATGAATCGTCATATACAAATACTCCAAAATCAATAAGAATATTTCTAATATGATAGCTATTCATAGAGATTGAGATATTTGCGCTAAGAGCCATATTTTTAACGAGACCTACAGAACTGCCTTCAGGCGTTTCTGCGGGACAAATCATACCGATCTGAGAATTGTCAAGTTTTCTTGGTTGCACAAGTTTACCATTCTTTTCCATTGCTGTATTAATACGACGCAAATGAGACAATGAGCTTGCATAAGACATTCTATTGAGAACTTGAGATACGCCCTGTTTAATATTTTGAAAACTTCCAATACTTTTGATACCCCAAATACCTGTAGAGAAGGAATATTTAATCCACGATTCCAACAACGATTGCTTGAAAAACCTATGAATGCTAATGTCTGAAACGATGTTACATAGCGGGGTATTTGAATTTCCTCTCCACATACTTAGTTCTTTCTCAATAGCTAACTTTAGCTCTTTCGTTAACTTTCCATAGCATTGGCGAAATAGATTGCTCATTAAAACTCCCGGGCTATCTACGCGTTTATTAATATACGAATCGCGATTATCATATGTGTCGTAACCAAGATATATGCGTATCATTTTGCGAATAATATATCCGATATACAAAGCCTTGCGTCTATAACTTTTTCCCACATGAGGGAGAAAATCGTTAGTTAGATTATTGTACAACAATGCTTTATTTACCGAATGTTCGTTATTCTTATTTGAACCGTTCATGATTTTGATTAGAACATTCTCAGCCTGTTCTTGTGTCTTAATATCACAAGCATCTTCGCAACAAGCCATCAATTCAGCGATAATCCGCTTATTCTCTTCTACATCAGTATCATATACAATATGGTGAATGATCTCTTTGTCGCTAATGATACCAAGAGCACGGAACAATACAAATACTGGAACTTCTGATCTTAGAAAAGACGTATTGATACGAATAATACGACCCATATGATTTAATTTACCGCTCATATTAAGACACGTTGTTTTCGGAGGAAGATATGTAGAGTTACATACAGACCTAATCTCAGCGTACAACCCTTCACTATTATTGTTAGGATGAAATACCAATGTCTTATTCTCGTTTATTCTATCTTGAGAAATAAGCACCTTTTCATTACCATTAATAATAAAGTATCCTCCGAAATCATAGATACATTCGCTATTGTTTTCTTCGCAAATTCCTTGCATTTGATTCAAGACACATAGCTTAGATCTAACCATAATAGGAATTTTACCAATATAAATCCCATTAACGTTCTTGTCGAACTTTTCAATCATACCATTTTTATTTGTGTATTCCGTTACAATATGGACGTTCACATAGATACTGCTTGAATACGACATATTATTCATTCGGGCAATATATGGCGTCATTATATTATGTGTTCCATCAGCCATTTGATAACTCGGCTTAGTAATTGTTGGATTAAGAATATTGATAGAAATTCTATAATTATTATCATTGATAGATAATTCACTCTTAGGATTCGTGACTTTTACCTTAATCGGATTGAAGCCAGTAATAATTTGTCCCAAGGTATTATCGACGAATTTATTATAGCTATCAATTTGATGTTTCACAAGGGGGTTTGACGATTCTTGAGAACCTCCTTCTGAAAAGTAAATATCCATGATATCCCAACAATTAGCTGATGAAAACATTATATAAATGCGATTTAGTTAATTATAACTTATAATTCTTAAATATCAATTTTTAATATTTTACAATAAAAAATTGATTTTGTTATAATATTATATAGAAAGCCTGATGTATAATATAATAGCTATTTGTGGAGCAAAAAGAAGCGGCAAGGACGTTCTTGCTAAATGTTTAATTAATAAATATAACTATGAAAAATTATCTTTTGCAGAACCATTAAAAAAAGCTGTTAAGGAATTATTTAATTTCAATGATATACAAGTAGGTATCGATGAAGAAAATGGAAATGGCGAAGAGAAGGATATTATAGACGATAGATGGGGAATAACACCGAGAAAAGCTCTCCAATATTTTGGAACAGAAATAATGCAATATAAGATGAATGAGCTCATCCCAAATATAAATAGGGAGTTTTTTGCGAATATATTGCTATCTAAAATTGTCGAAAATAAGAATTATGTAATTAGTGATATGAGATTTTTACATGAATATGAAAAAATAAAGGGGTTGAATATTCTTATTATTAAAGTTATCAGACCATCTCTGATAAAAAAAAGAGATGAGCATATATCCGAAAATGAGTATGAACAAATCCCTTGCAATATCGAAGTATTGAACGAAGGAAGTATAGAAGACTTCATTAACAACTTCGAATCATTAAATAAAAAGCATAAAATAACGGAATAAAAAGCTAATAATGTAATTAGATAAATGAATTATTATATATTTTTTGCATTTATTATTGCATTTTTATGGGGTATTTCTCCAGTATTATTCAAATTTATTCTTGAGAAAAATATACCATGGTATATAATAATTTTTGTTCAAGCATCTGTATATTTATTATCGAGTGCTATATTTATTATTATTTATAAATACAATGATATTTACAAAGATTTACAACAAAATATAAATTATATACCAAGTTTGATAGTAATTTCATTCTTGTCTGTATATATTGCTAACGTGTTGTATATTTTTGCTTTAGAAAAAAAGCCAATGTAAATATAATGTCTCTGATTGTATCATTGGCTCCAGCAATTACATTGATATCTTCTTATTTAATTTTACAAGAACAGTTACCTATAAAAATACTTATTGGGTTTTTGATAATATTTATTGGTTTACTATGTGTATTTACATGAGTTTCGAATAATTTTTAAGGCAATTGTCTATAGATGTTTTGATATCTGGGATATTTGGATATAGCTCGTATAATTTTTTTGAAGACAATTCGATATTTGATCTTTTTGATAGAAGTATCTTGTTTTGTTCTTCAATTGAAAAGTTCTTCCATTTGAAAGAAGAATCTACATATTCCTTGTAGAGCTCCAAGATTTCATTGTGTGTAATTACTCCCTTGTTACACATATTGAATGTCCCCGTAGTATTATTTCTAATCATATCTAAAATAACAGGGTACATATCTTCCAAAACAGTCATAGAGTTAGCTACAGAACATACATTTTCGTACTTTGTAATTTTTGTAATAAAATTACGGTCATGATCGTAATTTACTATAGGCATCCGGATTCGCAGATTTAATGTGTTCTCACTAAACATATGTTGCAATCTATCTGTATAGCCTTTAACAATTGAATAAGACGAGCCATAGAAATTTGGAGACTTTTCCTCGTCTATATCTTCGCTTTTACTATCTTCTTTATATTCAAAGATACACCCTGTTCCCATGTATGTATAATGAATATTGTATTTTTTACACAATATAGATAGGACAATAGGAGCATATAAGTTATCTCGGATATTTTCAACCAATTTACCGGGCTGCTCGAGATAATCAATTGTATTATAATTTTCTCCATGTGTCCTTCCAATGAATGAAATAATATGTGTTGGGTTATGCTCTTGAATCTCTTTTTCAACCTCTTTTTCATTATCTGCGCGCACCGAAGTTTCCATATACTCAACATTGTTTTTATTCAAATGTTCGCAAAACTGTTTTCCAATCCACCCTCTGCTACCAAAAAATAATATTTTCATAATTATATATTATATATTAATATAACTTTATATATATTATGTAAAAATTGATTATTATGTACTCATTTTTAGGCTATAATTATGGAGTGTACAAAGTGCCTAAAAATTAAAGAATTTTGCGAGTATTCCTTTAAAAACATTGAAGAAAAAATATATTATTTATATTGCGACGAATGTAGATATAAAACTTTAGAAGAACAGAAAAAATATAAGGAGAAGGCTTATGAAGAGTATAATATGAGAAAAATAAATAATATAATGAATTGCGAGTGCGGTATTAAATATGTGTGTTTTCGAGATTTTCACATGTATAGACACATTAATAGCAAAAAACACAAAAAAATTATAAAAGAAAAATATAATAATATGGCCTAAAAATAATTTCTGTATATAGTAGTAGTATAAAGTATTCAATGGCTGTAGGTGGTTCTACTTGCGGCGCTAAAATGGGTGGTAATTATGACGATGATGAGATGAGAGCTCTCGGTGGTGCTAAAAAGGCTGCGAAAAAACGTGCGCCTTCTCTTTACAATAAATTTTACAAGGCTAAATACCCTGAAATGAAGGCCAAATTTCCTAATCTATCTGCTCCTCAAATAATGAAAAAGGTAGCTGCAGAATGGCAATTACAAAAAAAGTAAGCTATATATAGAAAGGCATATATGGTTAAAAAATATAAAATACCCTATGAAAATGGATATACAATATATAGTATTTCTAAGTGCAAATATTGCACTATGATAAATGAGAAAATTAAATCTGTTAATCCTCCTATTAACTGTGATAATTACTTAAAGACAGCAAGAGACCGAGATAATTTTTATAATTTTATCGAAAAATATACCAAGAAGCCGTATAAATACTTCCCTATGGTATTCAAAAATGGCGTCTTCATAGGAGGCTACAAAGAGTGGTTAGAAAGCAAATAGTGGCTTAGAGTAAATCGCTTACGAAATCATAATCGAGATAGTCTGGAATCAAATTTTCTTCGTAGGCTCCGCCAATCTCACAGATCCTCGCTGTAGAACGAGAATCATACATCAACATTTTTACATTATTTTTTTTAAATTTTTTATTGTAATCAAAATCGCCAATTACAACAATATCATAAACGGGGGCCATGACTAAAGTACTGAGCTATAGACTCTCTAGTATTTGTATATAGATCAGAATTAGCCAGATAAGTAACAGAAGTAGCGGAAGTATCAATGAAAGCAGTTGAAGCGGCTGTAGCGGTTGAAGCGGTTCGAGCGGCTGTAGAGTTAGAACAAGTGTAACAATAATTTAAGAAAGAAAATTGATCAATTTTTAGAAAATGAAAAAAAAATAAGAACATATTTTTCCTATTATCCAAAGACAGATTCTCCATTATAATAGATATATAAAAAGCCATCTCCGTGTTTCATTTCATTATATATGCTATGTACAGTTGCCGATGTAGAAGGTAATATATTATTTATAAATATAAATATTGCTTTATCTGGAGATAATTTTATGCACTGTCTTATAATAGATATGAATTGGCCTATTGTTACATCAGAAGGTACGAGATATTTTTTTTATCAATATCATTTACACTAACGAAGATTTAAAATCGCACAAACCAAATTAAATTTTCGTTGTTAGTCATTGCTCGGAACTATGTAAATTTTGGGTTTGGAGATTATAATTAAATAATCCGAACGAGCATCATTCTCAGTCGTGCAACTGACCTGAAACCTTATAAAAGGTTATTATGTAGCAGAATACACTCTACATGCGTTTTGGCTTCATCAATAAATTCACAGTCACTAACTTAATCTGTCCCATTACTAATCTCTCCACATATTTATAATATGTTTAAATCTTATATCATTTTCATAACATCTTGTGCCATTTTAAATCTTCAAGGGTGTAAATTACAACCTTTGGCTTTTTGTACTATAACAGGGACTCTATCTGGATATTTCTCTCTTATTCTCTTGCTCTCATTACATTTTTTTCAAATTCTGTACTCATATAATCTATAAGTATATTATAAAAATAAAAAATTTAATATTTTACTTTATTTGTATTTTCAAACCATCTTCTAAAAATTTCTTTAGCAATTGTATTATCGCATGGAATAATAGGTATCTGGCGATCTTCCTTGTTTTTCTTAATTTCTTCATATATATGTTCATCGTCAAAACCGATATTCGCAGCATCTTCGCGAGTATTGGCGTAGTATATTTTATCCAATCTCGCCCAATAACACGCGGCTAAACACATAGGGCATGGTTCACAACTCGTATATATAGTGCAACCTTCTAAACTAAAGTTATCAATATTTGCACAAGCTCGTCTGATAGCAACTACTTCTGCATGCGCCGTTGGGTCATTCTTTACAGTTACTTCATTATGCCCTTCTCCAATAATTTTTCCCTCTTTATCTATAATCACAGCTCCAAACGGCCCTCCAGTACTAATCCCAGATAATTCAATTGCTCTATCCATAATTATATTATATATGCTGTTATTTTTTATATGGGTTACTATTTTTCTTTTACTACCCAATTATCAATACAATTTGTAAAGTCGGTTCTATTAGTAACCTCGTTATCACAAATAGGCTCGTCTTTTATTATTGTGCCTCCGAAAATAATAGTAGGTTTTTCATTTGTTAAATTGATAAATCTTGCGATATCTGCGAACATAATTATATAAGTATATAAGTGCATTATTTTTATATATATTTTTATTATCATAATGATATCTGCTGATATAATGGGTGGTTTAGGAAATCAATTATTTATAGTAATGACTTTAATTGCTTATTCAAAAAAATACAATAATCCTTTTGTTATAGAAAGGAAACCATACAGCCCAAGTTGTACTTTTAGAAATGTATATTGGAATAATCTCTTAAAAAGTTTAGAAAAGTTTTTAATAAATAGTCCCGCAGATTTTCCAATTTATCAAGAAAAATCGTACGAATATAAAGAATTGCCCGAAATTTCTCCTAATAATAATTTGAAATTGCGAGGATACTTTCAATCTTATAAATATTTTGATCTATACAAAAAAGAATTACTAAAAGATATAGATCTTGATACTTTGAAGGCCCATGTTAGAAATAAGGTGTACGATGTTAACCCCGAAGAGATGGTTTCTCTACATTTCCGTATAGGTGATATTATCAAAGTACATAATATCAATCACTGTATAATGCCTCTTGAATATTATATAAATGCTCTAAAATATATTAAGACTGATGAAAAGAATGTTAATATTCTCTATTTCTGCGAAGATGAAGATATTGATTTTGTAACGAAGACTTATGTTAATCCTCTTAAAAATATTTTCCCTGATATAACATTTGTACAAACTAAAGTTGTTTTGGAAGATTGGGAACAAATGCTTCTAATGAGCTTATGCAAGCATCACATTATAGCCAACAGTACATTTAGTTGGTGGGCTGCTTATTTTGCAGATGATAATGTTAATAAAATGATATGTTATCCAGATAAATGGTCGCACACTACAGCTATTACAGAGAATACAGTAGATCTATTTCCGGATCATTGGATAATGTGTTATACAACAGCAAATGAATATTTGTTAGAAAATGTTCACTATATTAATCTTGAAACATCGGAAGATAGGCGAGTACAAGTTGAGAAGGAGCTTCAAAAATGAATTGGAAATATGAAAGATTTGATGCTATCAAAACAGAAGATGGTCGCGTAGGTTGTTGTATAAGTCATTTGAGAATTATAGAGAAGGCAAAAGAGAAGGGACTTGATTATGTTGTTGTGGTAGAAGATGATATTCAGTTTACGCAACCTAAAAAATACAATCAGATGCTCGCTGAATTCAAAAATTTCACTAAATCTAATAATATGAAATACGATGTCTTGTTATTTGGAGCAAATATAGCCGATAAGAACAATGGAGTTACAAAAATAACTGATTTAATATATAAGGTAACTACGGGATTAACATCGACTGGATATATTGTAAATAAACATTACTATGATACACTAATAGATAATTATAAAGAATCTATTAATCTATTAATTAACTATAGTAACCTTGATATCGGATGCATAGATATAAATTGGCTAAAATTACAAAAAGCGGGCTATTGGTATATATTATTTCCTCGCACAATTAGCCAGCGGCCAGCTCTGAGTATAATACAGAATAATTACGTAGATTACACTCGTTTATTTATAGATTAATTAGTTGTAAATTAAAAATGAGTACATAATTGAAAAAATTTTAGAAATTTCAAAAAGTTTTTAAAAGTTGAGAGAAAAATAAATTATGTACTCATTTTTATTTCTATAAAAAATGATATAGAATATACTTATAATATACAAATTATATTGCATATATGATAAGCATATTGTTAGAAGATATTCGCAATTACGCATACATAAAACAAGAGTTACAGAATATACATAATAATTATATATCTATTTCTGTAAAGGAAGATATACTTTACTTTATCAATGATTATTGCCCATTTATCTATGGTATATCCAAAATTAGTTACAAAAGAGTTAGAAGAATCCTTGCCTTTTGTGTAAAGGAGAAAAAATATATATCTCTATTATCTTTGATAATAAATAACAATGATAATTGTAATAGCCAAATAAACAGATATATTGGATGTCTTACTATAGAAGAACGCAATATGCTAATGCAATATCTACATACTAAATATAAGACCTAAATTGCATTACTTGCGTTACTCTATGCAAATATAAATAGTGGTCTATAGGTTATGAAGTCATAAGTTAATTCTTTGTACATCAAATAAATGCTGCAGTAATAGCGAATAAATGAGGTAGTGCTATTTTCTACTATTAGTATATCCTCTATATTTGGAAGTATATTTAATGAAAAAACTGCTATAGGAACAACAATAGCCCAAATCTTCTTATTATCCCAATTGTATTTAATGCGAGCACTATATGCAAAGATATACAAATAGCATATTACAAAATCTGCAAATTGCGAATAAAATCCTCTTAATATCACGTGGTATAAATATAGGGGATATATTAGAGTAAATGCATAGACAATGTGATAATGTGTAGAGTTACATTTGCCTTTTCTTACAAGAGTCATCATGAAAGGCGCTGATTGAATAGCATATAAAGGGGCAAAATTTAATGTAGCCGAAAGTTCTCCAGAGAATACGGCCATTATAGTTGCTCCAAATTGTTTTTTAGCATATTCATATTTTATTTTTTGAATTTCAAAATCTCTTAAATGACTTGGGTAAGGCATGGCATTTGTTGTTCTCTTCTCAGTATCTCCATATTTAGAAGTTATCATACTTGCAATTTTAATACACCCAGTAATGGCTGTATATTTCAAAAATGCTTCAGATAATAAAGCATATACTTTATAATTTCTAAATATAAATAATTGCGTAGGCCATAATTCGAGCAATGTTATTATTGTTAATAATGCGTGTCTACATGAAAAAAGAATAGAGTGCAATCTGAACTCTTTCCATATCATAGGGCTTGTAAAGTTTCTTTTTTCTGGCAAAGGTATTGATAGAGATGCTATAGGTAGCAAAGCATGAATTAATACAGAAGAACAAGATACTATTTTTGATTCAAATGATGGAAATGATGTACCATAGATAACAGCATAATAAAATCGTAAAATAAAATTAATAACAGATAAGAGCCCTAATGTTTTATGTATGTGATATTTATCATGGTTAGTAAAAAGATACGCCATTCTCTTTGTATATTTTATTCATATATATTTATATATATTTCAGCATGGTTTAATATAGCCATCTAAGATGAATATTACTCATCTCTGGAGTATATTGAAAAGGAACGCTATCTTGAATCTTCAAAGACTTATTTTTATTGAAGACGTTATTGTCTCTATTATAAAGCTCCTTTAAACATCTCCAATCGCGATGATCAAAATTGCAAGTATCCATAATATACTCTTTAATACTGTCGAAACCCTTATTGTTTACCTTGTTATTCATTCTATAATCTTCAAATATACGATATAACGTACTCGAATAAAGCATGGGACAATTCTTATAACCTTCAGTCTTGATCCAACAGGTATTTCGGAAATCCGTAGATTGGCTACAGTTACACTTGCTATCGCACTTGCTATTACACATCGTTAATAATAAGAATTATTATAGCCACTATCAATTTTACATAAAAATGAGTAGTTTAGCGTATAATTGAAAAAATGAGAGAAACTAAAATTATTTAGATAAACTTTTACTAACATTCATCATTCTCATAATCTTCATCATTTTCATAAGGTTCTCCTTCTTTATACAGCGGCCCGTTTTAGGATTTCTCACTTTGCCTTCAGGACACTCTTTGACTAAAGGTCCTGTGGGATTTATCATTTTCATTATGTTCTCCTTCTTTATGCAGCGGCCCGTTTTAGGATTTATCACTTTGCCTTCAGGGCATTTTTTGTCCATTTTATTCAGTGATTTTTTTGGTAAATTATTTATTGAATCTATATTTTTACATTTATTTGTTAGAGGATTAAGAACTTTGCCCTTGGCGCATTTATTATTTTCCTTGCTTGACTTATTATCATTAATCATTGTCTCGTTAACATATATAATATTCCTCGGACCTTTATTAAATGAAAATCATAACTCGTTTTTATTATTTGCAATAATTTCTCCTATACTTTTATCAGTATGCGTATCTAAAACACATTTCTTTTTATTTATACAGAACTCACTATTCTTATGAACATCCCAATCAAATTTCATTAGTTCACAGGGAATATTTATATTATCAGATACTAATATACCATCGTCGGGCAATTCATAAACAGCTATATTATTTTTAATATTGATATATACTATTTTTTTACGAATTACTTGAGCTACCCATAATCTCGCATTATCATAATCCTCTTTGGTAAAATTAGTTAAATTAGCAGTTTGCAAATGTATATCTATAGTACTGCGCGTCCATCCATTGTATACATATTTGTCCCCTTTGCATTTAATTCCAGATATCGAATGCCCTCCTATTCCTGTAACATTCCAATTTGATAATAAGACAGAATCTTGAACATATTTCATTTCCTTAATATTTACTTCGTCATTTAGAGAAGCTATTTTATAAAAAGGAGAATTAGTAGGAACCTTATAATAATCGGGCAAGTTTTTGGTAATATTTGAAGTACAATTAACTATAATAACATCGGGATTTTCAAACTTCTCTAAAACCTTTTCCTTAGAAACAATCTTAATTTGTATATTTATTTTATAGTCTTTTCTAACAACGCTATTATCAACAAATGTGTTATTGTATTTAGAATAATACAATAAATCATCTTTTAAACTTTTGAAGATTTAAAATGAGACAAAACTTAATTTATTTTCATTAGGTAATTATAATGAAACATAAAACAGAAGATTATAAATTATCAGCAGTTAAATATTACTTATCTAATAGTTTTAGTTTAGATTATGTATGTAATATTTTTGGCTGTAAAAAACAATCATTAACAAGATGGGTTAAGTATAAATAATGTATTTCCTTTAAGAAATGAAATCGTTCCTAAACATATTAGAATTGATACTACAACATTAGTGCATCTTATGATGAGAAAAGAGCAAGGTAATAAATGCGATTATTTAACAAAAGGCAATTTGAAAAAGAACGAAGATAAAATATGGGAGTTCTTTTTTAGAACTGAAAGAAGATGTTTTAAGAAAAATGAATATACATTCCATCATATGATAGAAACAGATGGAGTAAGTTGTAGTATAGTTCTTATTCGTAATGATTTAATAGGTAAAAGAATTCCAAGTAGCAAAAATAAAAATAATGAAAAATATATAGATGAATTAGATGATTATAAACAATTACAAAATAAGAAAATAGTAGCAATAGATCCTGGTAAATGTGATATTTTATATTGCGTTGATGGTTATAATAAGGATGCTACAACTTTTAGATATACACATGATAGTAAAAGAAAAGAAACAAAAAGTAAGAAGTATTCAAAACTTATTTTAGAATTTAAGAAAGAGAAAATAGATGATAAAACAATAATAGAATATGAAACCGAATTATCACAATTTAATAAGAAATCGTTAGATATTGAAAAATATAAAGAATACATCAAAAAGAAGAACGAAATCAATCATAAGTTATTTGCATTTTATAATAAATATATATTTAGAAAATTAAAGTTAAATGGTTATATGAATAGATTGAAAAATGAGCAAAAGTTAATGAATAAATTTAAAAAGGTTTTTGGTGATAAAAATGATGTCGTTGTATGCTTTGGTGATTTTGAACAACGAAAACATATGAAATATAAAGAACCTATAAAAGGTAAAGGAATGCGAACATTATTTAGAAAATCAGGATATGAAACCTATTTAGTAGATGAATTTAGAACAA
>Ga0208591_1000021_pt1 | contig 17250 bp, 17 predicted proteins | sample LakMenEpi14Nov09_FD_150697 | JGI IMG/M metagenome (GOLD analysis project Ga0208591, IMG submission 150697) | Freshwater microbial communities from Lake Mendota, WI - 14NOV2009 deep hole epilimnion (SPAdes) | ecosystem: Environmental > Aquatic > Freshwater > Lake > Epilimnion/Euphotic zone ...
TGCGCAAGTCTGGTTAGTTACTCGTACTAGGTAGTAATCGACCCATTCGAGTAAGGTAATAAACGTGTTAGCAATTATTGCTCCGGGACAGGGTTCCCAAACTCCAGGGATGTTTAATTCTTGGGTAACTAATCCCATTTTTCATGAACTTCTATCGAAGTGGTCAATGCGAATTGATTTAGATTTAATAAGACTTGGCACAACAGCTGATGCTGAGGAAATCAAAGACACAGCTAACGCCCAACCACTTATCGTGGCTGCATCTTTACTAGGTGCACATGCACTTGGTATCAAGAATTTTTCATTCACTTCAGGTCACTCAGTGGGCGAGCTGGCAGCGGCGGCAATCAGTGGCGCAATTTCAGATGAAGATGCGTTGCGCTTAGTGCGAGCACGTGGGTTAGAAATGGCTAAAGCTGCAGCGCTCTCCCCTGCTGGAATGTCAGCAGTATTAGGTGGAGATCGCGAAATCGTTTTGAATAAACTTAAAGAACTGGCATTAGTCGCCGCAAACGATAACGGTGGTGGACAAATTGTTGCTGCAGGTGATTTAGCAGCTCTGGCCGCACTTTCAGAAAATCCACCCGAAGGCGCACGAGTTCGAGCACTAGCTGTTGCCGGTGCTTTTCACACTCCTTTTATGGCACCTGCCGTTGAACCACTGCGCACACTTGCTGCAACAATCTCAACTGCCCCAACAACAATCTCAGTTATTTCTAATAAGGATGGTGAAGTAGTCACAGATGGAGCACAGGTGCTCACGCGCATCGTTAACCAGATAGCTAATCCAGTGCGCTGGGATCTGTGCATGGAGACGATGAAAAAACTCGGCATAACGGGTGTCATTGAATTACCACCGGCTGGAACTCTGGTTGGCTTACTCAAGCGCGGTGCTCCAGAGATCGAAACATTCGCTCTCAAGAGTGCAGATGATGTGTCTGCCGCTAAGGAATTTGCAGGAAGGCACGCATGATTATCAAATCATCACCGACGACTAATAGTCAGATCCTCTCTGTTGGTTCTTATCGCCCTAAGCGCTTAGTGCCTAACTCTGAAATTGTTGATCGAATTGAATCAAGTGATGAGTGGATTCAACAGCGCACAGGTATCGAATCTCGTCGCTTTGCAGGTCCTGATGAAACCGTCATCACTATGGCAAAAGCGGCATGTGAGAGTGCGCTCAAGCGAGCAAAGTTAACAATGGCAGATATCGATACTTTGATCCTTTCTACTATTTCTTATCCCTACCAAGCCCCAAGTGCTGCAACTGAACTCATCAATGAACTTGGTAATCCCAAAGCGGCAGCTTTTGATATCAGTGCAGCTTGTGCCGGCTTTTGCTATGGCGTTGGTATGGCAAGTGATTTAGTGCGTGGTGGAACATCTAAGAATGTATTAGTGGTGGGCGTTGAAAAGCTCTCTGACTTTACTGACCCAGATGATCGCGCCACTGCCTTTATCTTTGCCGATGGTGCTGGCGCCGTTGTTATTGGGCAAAGTACAGAAGCAAAGATTGGTCCAACCATCTGGGGCTCAGATGCAGATTCACGCGATGCAATTTTATTAAATCCTGCATACACAGAGTTTAGAAACGCCCCTGATAAAGGTGTTGCTCAATTAGGTTGGCCAAATATTTCCCAACAAGGTCAAACAGTATTTCGTTGGGCTGTTTATTCCATGAGCAAAGTCGGTCTTAAGGCTTTGGAGTCTGCTGGATTAGGCGTTAATGATCTTGATGTGTTTATCCCTCATCAAGCAAATATTCGCATCATTGAGACAATGGTGAAGGAAATGAAGTTGCCAGATTCAGTTTTGGTTGCAGATGACATTCGTGTGAATGGAAATACATCAGCTGCATCAATTCCCCTTGCAATGGATGTCTTGCTTGAAAAACATCCCGAGATGCATGGCAAGTTAGCGTTGCTCATTGGCTATGGGGCTGGCCTGGTTTATGCGGGGCAAGTGGTGCAACTTCCGCCTGCGCCCTGAGATTTATGACACTTACGCCTGTCTATACTCGTAAGTAAGCACCCCTTTCATAGAGAATTACCACCTGTTGATCCATTGAACTATTCGCTCAAGAAAAGGAACACATCACATGGCACTTGCACCAGCAGATGTACTAGCAGGACTTAAAGAGATCGTTGAAGAAGTAGCCGGTATTCCAGCTGCATCAATTGAACTTGATAAGAACTTCACTGATGATCTAGAAGTAGATTCACTGAGCATGGTTGAAGTTGTAGTTGCTGCAGAAGAGCGCTTTGGCGTGAAGATTCCTGATGAAGCTGTTACTGATCTAGCCACAGTTGGCGATGCAGTTAATTTCATCGTTAACGCAGCTAAGTAAGTAGTAAGAACTTACCTTTCATGTCTCGTCGTCGCGTTGTCGTCACTGGACTTGGTGCCACTACTCCTATTGGTGGGGATGTAACAACTTCTTGGTCAGCTCTCCTTGCTGGCACAAGTGGTGTTCGAAACCTGACTGAGGAGTGGGCACAAACCCTTCCGGTGCACTTTGCTGCACGAGTAGCAGTTGAACCTGCAGAGCAGATGGAGCGCGTTGAGCTGCGACGCCTAGATAGATCTGAACAGTTTGCACTCGTTGCATCACGCGAGGCTTGGAAAGATGCCGGTTCACCCGAAGTTGATAAAGAGCGTCTAGGCGTTGTCATTGCATCAGGTATTGGTGGCGTTACAACTCTGCTTGATCAATATGACATCTTGCGCGAAAAAGGTGCACGACTAGTTAGTCCACACACCGTTCCTATGTTGATGCCAAATGGGCCTGCAGCAAATGTTGGTCTTGAACTACAAGCCCGCGCTGGTGTTCACACCCCGGTGAGTGCGTGTGCATCTGGTGCTGAAGCAATTGGTTATGCGCTAGAGATGATAAGAAATGATCGCGCAGATATTGTCGTCAGCGGCGGTGTTGAAGCAGCTATTCATGCAATGCCGATGTCTGGTTTTGCTGCAATGAAGGCGCTTTCAACTAGAAACGATGAGCCCCAGCGTGCCTCTCGTCCCTATGATTTAAACCGCGATGGCTTTGTTTTAGGTGAAGGCGGCGGAATATTAGTTCTAGAAGAGTATGAGCACGCCCTTGCACGCGGTGCCAAGATCTACTGCGAAATAGCAGGCCAAGGCTTAACTTCTGATGGTTATCACATTGCAGCACCAGATCCAGATGGAGCTGGTGTGCAGCGCGCAGTTAAGTTTGCTCTGCGTGATTCAGGATTAACTACAAAAGATATTGTTCACTTAAACGCCCATGCCACTTCAACGCCTGCCGGAGATGTTGCTGAAGCAAATGCTTTGCGCGCAGCCCTTGGCGCAGATGCTGATCATGTTGCAGTTTCTGCCACTAAATCTATGACTGGGCACTTATTAGGTGGTGCTGGTGCGATTGAATCAGTCTTCATCGTTAAGACGCTACAAGATCGTTTAGCTCCACCAACAATTAATATCGATGATTTGGATCCAGCCGTCACTGTTGACGTTGTTCGCGACAAACCCCGTGCACTTCCTGCCGGTGATATCGCAGCGCTTAATGACTCTTTTGGTTTCGGCGGCCACAACGTCGTATTGGTATTTAAGAGCATATAAATGCCAACCCCGCAGTTAGATCCACGCGATCCAGAAAGCCGCATCGCTCGATTACTCGATGGTGGAAAGTTTGAATTTCTTCTCCCCCGTACTGATTGTGGAATGGTTGCTGTAACCGGAGATATCAAAGGAAATAAAGTTGTTGTCTTTGCCTCTGATGCCACAATTAAAAGTGGAGCGCTGGGAGTTGAAGGTTCAAAAGTAATCGTTTCTGCTTATCAAGCGGCAATGGGAGCACAAGTTCCCATCATTGGTATTTGGCACTCAGGTGGTGCGCGCTTAAGTGATGGCGTTGCATCATTAGATGCCTTTGGTGAAGTTTTCCAATCAATGATCTCTGCAAGTGGTCGCATTCCGCAGTTATCACTTGTTCTTGGACCAACAGCAGGTGGCGGTGCTTATGGACCAGCATTAACTGACATTGTTGTTTTATCTCCCGAGGGACGCATCTTTGTCACTGGCCCTGATGTTGTTAAGAGTGTTACTGGAGAAGATATTGATATGGCGCTGCTGGGTGGACCAGAGGCTCACCGCAAAAACAGCGGTCTTGCACACATCATTGCTCCTACTGAACAAGAGGCAATTGATGACGTGCGCGACTTAACTGCACTCTTTGCTAACCATGGGGTTATGAAAGCTGATGTGGCCGATATTGATCTTTCAGTATTTGTTCCGCAATCAAAGGTGCGCACCTATGAAGTGCACCCATTGGTTGATGCGATTTTAGATAAAGAGACAGAACACATTGAGCTGCTCTCTATGTGGGCACCTAATATGACAACAATTATTGGCAGATTAGGTGGTGCAACTGTTGGAGTATTAGCTAATAACCCAGCACACATCGCCGGCGTATTGGATGCAGCTGCTGGAGAGAAAGCAGCACGCTTTGTTCGAACCTGTGATGCTTTTGGAATTCCTCTTATTGTTATTGCAGATGTTCAGGGCTTTTTGCCTGGCGCAGGACAGGAATGGGAAGGCGCGGTGCGACGTGGCGCAAAGCTCTTACATGCATTTGGTGAAGCAGTTGTCCCTCGCGTTACATTAATTACTCGCCGTGCATATGGCGGTGCCTTCATTGCGATGAATTCAAAGGCGTTAGGTGCAACGCGTGTATTTGCTTGGCCAGAAGCAGAGGTTTCAGTAATGGGCGCAGTTGCAGCCGTTCGTGTGTTGCATCGCCGTATTTTGGCGGATTTGCCAGCAGAACAACGTGAATCGATGGAGTTAGAGCTAGCTGCAGAGCACGAGAAGATTTCTGGCGGTGTTACACGCGCAGTTGAAATAGGCGCAGTCGATGAGATTATCGAGCCTTCACTTACACGCAGTGCGTTAGCAAAAATTATTGCTGATACACCGCATCGCCGTGGTGCCCACGGCAATATCCCGCTTTAGTTTGTATTAAAAGTAACTGAAACCGTTGCACTAACAGTCTTGTTGATAGTGCTTGTGTCATACGCACCGTAATCTGCTGTCATCGTTGAATCAGGTGTTGTGATCTGAATGGGACCAGCTTTTACATTGGCCAATGATCCAAGTGAGCTACCCACAGCCTTTGTTAGTGATTCAGCGCGAAGCTTTGCATCCTTCATCGCCTCGCTCATTAACTCTGGGCGAAGCTCTGGCAAGTTAGAGATGTAATACTGAGGTCCATAGTTGTTGACGTTAATTCCAGTTCCAAGCAATGAACCAATTCCTTGGCTCAGCTTTGATACCAACTCAACATCGCTCGTGCGCACCGTGACATCGCGTGAAGCGCGATAAGAAAGAATGCGGCCTGTTGAATTACCGTTCACATACTCCTCATTGGCATAAGTTGAAACTGCGCCAAGAGTCAGAGCATCTGCTGCTATGCCACCTTGAGTTAAATATGAAGAAAGGGCTGCAACATCTGCATCTACTTTCTTGACTGCAGCACCCACTGTTGGAGATGAAAGGCTGACAGAGAGAGTCCAGACTGCATTATCTGCAACTGCACTTGTTTTGGCAGATCCTGTGACAGTAATTCCATTACCGGCACGTGTTGCAAAACCCGTTCCAACTTGTGTTAATCCAACGCCTAGTGCGAGCGCAATAATTACTGCTGAAACAATAATTGTTACTGCCTTACGGCGTTCTACTGTGATAATCGGGGATTCATTAAGTTGGCTCATAGCTTTATTCTATCTAATTAGATTGCGTGCAAGCGAGCGACCTCAGCCATGCCAGCACCCCTAAATTTCTCTAGCTGTGCATCCCAGGGCGTTCCCATAGCCAGAGCGAAACCTTCTCGCATTGAATCTTCATCAAAAGCGTTCTGCATCACATTATTAATCGCATACTCATTGAGAAGCACGCCACCGCTGAGATCAGTGACTGCTCTGTGAATTCCAAGCTCTGGCGTGAAGCGAAATAACTCTCCACCATTTTCATGGTTTTCGATGACTTCAAAGTTTAAGTAATGCCAACTGCGCAATGTGCTCGCAATTTCTGCGCCAGATCCACCGTGAGCGCTCCACTGGCATTTACTTTTGAATGTGCCCACCATTATTGGTTGAGGTAACCAATTCAACTGCGCATCTGAGCCAAGGATGTTTTGTATCGCCCAATCAATATGAGCGCGCAGCGCAGAGGGTGCTGAATGAATAGTAAGTAAGCCCCGCACCGATAATTGGGCAGAAGGCGTGACAAGACGTTGCATACGAATCTCCTAGCAAGGGCGCCAAATGCGACCTTCCCCAGCTGCATTTGCTCTTACTAGTGCCTTAATTGAACACCGTGCACGCTCAAACTGTCCAGCCCCACTTTAGGCATACGGGTCAGTAGGCGGTAGAGTTCACCTTAGTCGGACGCTTAATCAGTACCCGTTTCATGTAACACATATTCGGTATCGCTGGCGCAAGAGGAAGACCGTGATCCGAGGATTTCTCGGAACACCCACATATCGAAGGAAAAGTAAAAACATGGCAACAGGCACAGTTAAGTGGTTCAACTCTGAAAAGGGTTTCGGTTTCATTGCAGTTGATGGTGGCGGACAAGATGTATTCGTTCACTACTCAGCAATCCAAGGAAACGGTTACAAGTCCCTTGAAGAGGGTCAGGCAGTTTCATTTGAGGTCGTACAGGGTCCAAAGGGTCCTCAGGCTGATGCAGTTAATCCTGCCTAATTAAAACCGCTTTATAAATAACCCTCACTGGAAACAGTGGGGGTTATTTTTTTGGTACCGGTGGAATCTCTCCAACTTTTAACTTACGTGCATTCACTTCTTTTACTGGAGATAAATCTTTTCCAGCTTTCCATGCATCTAAGTATTTCCATGGCAGTACTTCTCCGCGCCGCACCCACCACGTTTGAGGCGGAGTTGGCCAAGAGATTCCAAAATGTAAATGAGGCGCAGTACCGCGCGCACTACCGGATGAGCCGATAGTTCCTAGAAAACGCCCAGCTTTAACAACAACACCGGGTTGAATACTTGCTGGAATTGATCGCAAGTGAGATCCGTAATAGCGAACACCATCTTCACCAATGATTGAAACGTAGAGTCCCCCGCGATCAATACCTAAATTAGTCTTTCCACTCCAAGTATCAGTTCGATTTACTTCATCGACCACGCCATTAATTGGAGCCACAAACTTGCAGCCCGCTTTACTCAAAATATCAGTGGCAGCATAATCATGGTGAGCTCTGGCATAGTTGACTTCACAACCTGCCACTGGAAATACATAAATAGGTGCAGCACTTGCGCTACTCATGGGAATTAACATCAATAGGCCCAGGAGCGTGGAAATACGGCGCAGATTCATATGTCTGACCTTATCTTTGCCACTATAGATTTAGCCCCGTAACATACGCATACACTCAAAGAAGTTTTAGGGGCGGTAGCTCAGTTGGTTAGAGCCCAGAACTCATAATTCTGTCGTCGTCGGTTCGAGCCCGACCCGCCCCACTCTAGATTTACTCAGACTGCGTACAGCAATTTATGCACTCAGCTGGAGTAAAAATGGGCAGAGGATACACATACAAAAAGTAGAGAGATCTAAATAAAGAGAAGTTGCGCGCCATCAGTCAACTCAATGAAATCAGAGGCGCTAATAATGCCTTCGACATCATCGCGCAGATCTGACTCGTCTACCTTGTTCATATCCGCCGATAAACGACAGGCCCATAAGTGACCACCGGAAGCGACAATTTGCTCGAGGAAATCTGGAACCTCAGGGATATTTAAATCCTCTAACTGTTTTTTTAACATATGCGTCGCCATTGCAGTCATACCCGGTACCGGCATAACCGACTGAGGGATATGTGCGTTAGTACCCGGAAGATGCATTGCGGTATTGCCTGCAGGTGAAAACTGCAGATCGTTCATGCGCGATTTAATAATCATGTCAAAGCCCCAGAAGGTAAAGAATAAATGCGTTTCGATACCCTCACCGAGAGCAGCATTTCCCAGAATCAAACCTGGATATGCCATATCGAGATTTCCCTTAGAGCAGATGATTGCTAATTTGCGACCAGTATCTTCTGCGCCAAAGTTCGGGACGATTGCGGGTGTAGTCATTTCATTCTCCTTTAGACGCAGCCCTTAGGCTTTGGAAGTCCAGCTATGTACGACATTTTTTTGGCAGGTTTCTTTGGAAATAGTTGAAACTGCTCTTTAATCGGGAAGCCACCGACTGTTTGTGTATGACGAGAGGTCGATGACTCGCCCTCTTTCTTGTAGTCCTTCCGTAGAAATTGAATAACCTCCCAGTGGCGTGGTGTTAAATCGATCTCGATTTGGGCGGCAAGAACTTCGGCTATCTCTTCGCTCCACTCGTCATAGACGGTCATGAAGCCCTCATCGTTAACGGTTACCTGTTTACCTGCGATCTCAATTGAAGGCATTTATCTTCTCCTTGTTCTCTTTGATTGCCGCATCTTTACCAGCCATAGACATCAGAGCTGGGATTGGTAGATAGCGACCTTTTAATAGGATGTGCCAGTAAATCCATCGGAAAGCTAGCTTTCCAATATGGTTTAAATAACTCTCTTTCAACAGTGGGAGTGGTCCAATAACTGGAATCGGGAAGCGGCCAGTTAATGGTTCAACTTCATAGTTAAAATCGATCAGTAAGCCTTTGCGATGACCGGATTCAATGAAGCAGTTGGCATGGCCATCAAAGTTATGACTCATTGGGTGGCCATTTACATAGTTAACAAAGTTTTCTGAGAACAAGTCAATCGCAAAGTGGGCAACTGATCCAGCTTTGGATGCGGGAATATTGGAGGCATCACCCAGTACAAAGATGTTGGGATATGTATCTGATTGAAAATTACGCTTATTGACTGGAACATAGTTGAGCTCGTCACCAAGGCCGGAGCGGGCTATGAAATCTGCTCCCATATTGACCGGAATCGTGACTAATAAATCAAATGGAATTTCACGTTCATCCATTGAAACCAAAGTCTTTGTCTCGGCATCTATATGCTCAATTACAAAATCTGGCTCTAAGGTAATTTTTCTCTCATCAAGCATCTTGCCGAGATGCCTCGAAGAAACGGGCTTAGTGAAAGCACCTTCTAAGGGGGTGACATAGACGATCTCAACCTTGTCTCTGATTCCGCGTTTTTCAAAGTATGCATCGGCTAAGAAGGTGAACTCGAGCGGAGCAACTGGGCACTTAATTGGCATCTCAGAGATGTGAACAACTAATCGTCCCCCCGTAAAGCTCTTAAGTGCATCGCGCAAAGCAATGGAGCCGCCTAGAGTATAAAAATCAAAGATGCTCTTATACCAAAGAGCTGGATCGCTCATCCCTGGAGTCTGATCGGGTCGTGGTGATGTACCGGTTGCTATAACTAAATAGTCATAAGCAACCTCTCGCTCATTATCCAGATAAACTTTTTTTGCTAGTGGATCAACTTTTTCAATCCCAGATTGGATAAATCTGACACCCTTGGGAAAGAATTTTTCGCGCTTCTTCACCAACTGCTCTGGCTCATAGGTCCCAAAGGGCATTAACAACAGTCCTGGCTGGTAAATATGCTCGGTATCTTGGTCGATAACTGTGATCTCCCATAAATCTTTAGATAATTTCTTTCGCAGTTTATTAACCACCATCGTCCCAGCGGATCCCCCGCCCAATACAAGTAAGTTTTTCATATTCTTCCCTCCCTTATTTTCATATTACGCTCCACTTTTTAGTAATGCGGAGAAAAAGAAGTGAAATACATCGCCACACATTTTGTACGCTTAATTTCAACAGATTTTGGCAGTTTTTGCGATGGGGTACCACTCAATTCTCAATTCGTGCACTAGTTGCTTGAAATCTCCGTGGTAGATCTATCTTTAGTTGAGGTGCACAATTAATGCACTTGGTGCCACAACAGAATCCGTTTTGGAATGGCATTGGAACTTAAGTTGTTTGGAAGTGACTGTGCAAACCGAGGTAGTTCGGTCTACTCCCAGTCATCGCTTCCGAACTCATAATTCTGTCGTCGTCGGTTCGAGCCCGACCCGCCTCACGTAAGAACCCTAAGACTTAACTCTGCAGATCAAAACGATCTGCGTTCATTACCCTGGTCCACACAGTAACAAAGTCTTTAACAAACTTTTCCTTGTTATCGTTTTGTGCATAAACCTCAGCATATGAACGAAGAATTGAGTTTGAGCCAAAGACTAGATCCACACGTGTGGCTGTCCAATCAACATTTCCGCTCTTTCGATCGCGGATGTTGTAGAGGTTCTCCCCTGCTGGCTCCCACACGTACTTCATGTCAGTTAAGTTCACAAAGAAATCTGTTGAAAGTGCGCCAACATTCTTTGTAAAGACTCCATGAGATGTGCCTGCGTGGTTAGTACCAAGCACGCGCATTCCACCAATCAACACTGTCATTTCAGGAGCAGTAAGGCCCAGAAGTTGAGCCTTGTCCAGTAGTAATTCTTCTGGTGATACTGCGTAATCCTTCTTCACCCAATTGCGGAATCCATCATGAATGGGTTCCAGAACACCGTAGCTTGCAACATCGGTTTGTGCCTGAGTTGCATCACCGCGACCTGGAGTGAAGGGAACTGAAATCTTTACTCCAGCAGCAGCTGCTGCTTTTTCGACTCCTATGTTTCCAGCCAAAACAATCACATCTGCGATGCTGGCACCAGATGCTTGTGCAATTGGTTCTAGAGCAGCAAGCACTTTGTTTAATCGTGCAGGCTCATTGCCTTCCCATTTACGGGCTGGCTCTAAACGAATACGAGATCCATTTGCTCCACCGCGAAGGTCAGAACCACGAAATGTTCGCGCACTGTCCCAAGCAGTTGATACCAACTCTGAAACTGAGAGTCCGCTTGATTCAATCTTTGCCTTTACTGCGCCAACATCGTAAGACGTTGTGCCTGCAAGAATTGGATCCTGCCAAATCATCTCTTCTGCTGGAACATCAGGTCCGATGTAGCGAATCTTTGGACCCATGTCGCGGTGGGTTAATTTAAACCAAGCACGCGCAAATGCATCATCTAGGTGTGCAGGTTCTGCATGGAACTTCTTAGAGATCTCCAAATAAATTGGATCAATAATCATCGCCATATCTGCATCTGTCATCATTGGGTTATAGCGAATTGATGAATCTTCAACATCTACAGGCTTATCAGCTTCAACAATATTTGTTGGCTCCCACTGATGTGCACCAGCTGGAGATTTCACAAGTGCCCACTCATGCTTAAAGAGCATTTCAAAGTAACCGGCATCCCACTTAGTTGGCTCACTTGTCCAAGCACCTTCAATGCCACTAGTAACTGTGTTGCGACCAACGCCACGCTTTGTGTGGTTGTTCCATCCCAAACCTTGCTCAAAAATATCTGCAGCCTCTGGTGCTGCTCCCAATAGAGATGCATCACCATTTCCGTGGGCTTTTCCAACTGTGTGTCCACCTGCTGTTAAGGCAACGGTCTCTTCATCATTCATCGCCATACGCGCAAATGTTTCACGGATATGTTGCGCGGTTAATGCTGGATTAGAAACTCCATTAATGCCTTCAGGGTTGACATAAATTAATCCCATCTGAACTGCAGCCAGTGGGTTTTCTAATGAGCTGGCATCTGTTGTGTCTGCATATCGCTCATCACTTGGCATCATTAATTCAGATTCTGAACCCCAGTAGATGTCTTTTTCTGGGTGCCAAACATCTTCGCGACCAAAAGCAAATCCGAAAGTCTTTAGGCCCATGCTTTCATAAGCGATAGTTCCGGCAAGAATAAATAAATCTGCCCAGCTGAGTTTGTTTCCGTACTTTTGCTTAATTGGCCAAAGCAATCGACGAGCTTTATCTAGATTGCCGTTATCTGGCCATGAGTTAAGAGGAGCAAATCTAAAACTTCCTGTGCCTGCGCCTCCGCGACCATCTGCAACACGATATGTACCAGCTGAGTGCCATGCCATGCGAATCATTAATCCACCGTAGTGACCCCAATCTGCTGGCCACCACTCTTGAGTTTGAGTCATGAATTGGTGCAGATCCTTCTTCACTGAAGCAAAATCTAAAGTTTTAACTTCTTTGCGGTAATCAAAATCTTCTCCCAGAGGGTTTGTCTTGCGATCGTGTTGATGCAAAATATCTAGCTTGAGCGCCTTGGGCCACAAATATGTGTTTGACTCACTTACTTGAGTGTTTGCACCATGTGCTACTGGGCATTTTGCTTCCATGATTCCCCCTGTTTGTTGCCTTGAATAGCGCTAAGTATGGATGCAGCGGTAAAGGCTCGCAAATTGAGGGCGATAGGCTGAGTTCATGACTAAAGCAATTAAGAAGTGGACCGCTCGTGATGCAGCCAAATGTGTCATCACCCCTTCCGATCTTGACCATAAATACAGTCGCGGAGTTCTTGGAGTAATTACTGGTTCGGCCCAATATCCAGGTGCCGCAGTACTAACAACATCAGCAGCAGCTGCTACTGGAATTGGCATGATTCGTTTTCATAGCTCTTCAGGTTTGGCACATTTAGTTTTGCATTCAACACCATCATGTGTGGTTCAACCTGGGAAAGTAACAGCATGGCTCATGGGTTCAGGTATCCCGGCAAAGAAGTATTCAGATATCACTACCTGGCTTCGCCACCGCTGGTTTGTTTTAGCGCACAAGCAAAATGTCCCAACTGTTCTTGATGCAGGCGCACTGTATTTAGCTGGTTCTCTTGAACAACCAACTTTGATCACTCCCCATAGTGGTGAACTATCAGCTCTTCTTACTGCTCGTGGTGTTCCTGTCACGGTAGAGGCAATTGAAGGAGATCCTAAGAAATGGGTGCGCAAGGCTGCTCAAACTTTAGGTGTGACCGTTCTCCTAAAGGGATCGGTCACTTACGTTTCAAATGATGATCTACTCATTGAACTTCCTGCTGCAACTCCATGGCTGGCAACTGCCGGAAGTGGTGATGTTCTAGCAGGAATCATGGGAGCTTTAGTTGCAACAAATACTGTTGAAATTCTCAATGACAACAATAGATTGGCTGAAGTAGCAGCAACTGGTGCATACATTCATGCCCAAGCTGCAAAGAACGCTTCTAGGGGTGGCCCTATCTCTGCAGAGATGATTACAGCGCACATCTCTGGTGCCATCTCTCAATTAATTAAATAATTACATTTTTAGGGAGTAATTATTTACTTCAGGGTTAACCTTGAAAACATGAATGAGCGTGTATTAGTTGTTATAGATGATGCATTTGAAATGTCCACATTGGTTGCGGCTTTACGCTTACATGACATAGATGTAATCGCAGAAGCAAAAAGTGAGAGCGTCGGAATAAATTTACTCAGGCGATTACAACCAGATGTAGTTCTATTGGATATGAACAGTGTCGGTATATCTGCTGTAAAGATCGCAGCCAGTATGCGCAAAGTTAATCCACTCATTGGAATCGTTATTCTCACTAGCTGTCCTGATTTTCGCTTTATGGGTGAAACCAACGATGAAGTTCCCACTGGCGCAAAAATACTTGTTAAGAAGTCAATCGTAGACTTCACAGTCTTATGCGATGCGATAAGAGAATCAAAGATTGCAGCTGTTGAAAAACATAAAGTGACATGGATTAATGGCAATACTTCATTCCAAGATCATGGAGTTGCGGTTTTGATGGCCCACTTGACCAATACACAGGCCGAGGTGCTTCGATTAGTTGCAGATGGAATGACTAATGCCCAGATAGGACGTACACGATATGTCAGTGAAAAGTCTGTGGAACAAGTAATTTCACGAGTGGCACAGGAGTTGCATGTGCAGCCAGATGCGAATATGAATATGAGAGTGCAACTTGTTGGTGAGTATTACCGCTGGTTAGGCGCGCCACACCACTAACCACCAGCGTTCATAGGTAAAGTTTGCGCCTATGGAACTGCAAGAAATACGCAATCGATGGAACGAAGTTCTCGATGCAGTTCTTGAAGTTGATAGGGTTTCATGGATTGCATTCTTTGATGCCCGATTGGCCGACTTTGATGGTCGGACCCTTACTTTAGATTTTTCAGATGCCCGTAAGCTTTCAAGCTCTCACGAATTTTCAGAGACGCGATTGAAGCAACAGCAGATTCTAATTGCAGCGATTAACTCTGTGCTGGCTATCGATGTAGAAATAAGTGAGCGATGAAGATCCGAGCCGCAATCACAGCTATCGCGCTGACACTTCTGCTCATTGAATCACCGCAGGTCCAAGCTGCTTCTAGCTCACTCACTCTTTCATTACAACAAACACCATCGGCTACTGATTCAGTTGTAACTTTCTACGGCACCATTAAACCGGCTCGTTCAGGCTTGAGCGTTAAAATTCAAGGAAATACATCTGGTTCCTGGAAGTCCACCCGCTTTACGACTAAAACCACTAAAGCAGGAACATGGAAAATTGTGGCCGTTGCAACTTCATTTGATATCCCTATTAAATACCGCGCTCAGGTGAACATTGCGGGCAAGATAACAAACTCCCCTATTCGCACAATCACTATGAAGAAACTGCCTCAGATTTCAACCTTAGATCCTTCATTAGCTGTCGAATCCTTTGGCCCTGGTGGGCGTATTCATGGAGCTGATGTAAGTAGATGGCAGCATCCAAATGATAAGCCAATTGATTTCTCAGTTGCTTATGCCTCTGGACTTCGCTTTGTCATGATCAAAGCATCAGATACTAGAGATACAGCAGATGCTCTTGCACTTAAATATCTCATAATGGATCACGCTGCAGCGCAAGCCGCTGGTCTCTACACAGGTTTTTATCACTATGCGATTTTGCCTGATGTCAGTGATTCAGCCGGAATCATCCGTGATGCAACTGCACAAGCACAAAAAGTATTGTGGAGATTAGCTGCCATCGGCGGTTACACCGAAAGAGATCTCTCTTATGCCTTAGATCTTGAGAATAAGTGTGTGCGCGTATCTTCGTCAGGTGCCTGCCAGAAGTATGCGACTCGTGCTGCAGTGACACTATGGGCAGAGACATTCTTAGGGCTGCTCAAAGTAAAGACTGGAAGAACTCCCATCCTTTACTCATATTCAAACTTTCTAGAAAGTTCAATGAATAAGAGTGCCAAGTTGGCTCAATACCCGCTGTGGCTTGCCCAGTATGCAATTGATCCATTTAATCCAATCAATCAACCCGGCATTAAAGCCGGTGGTTGCTTTGTGCACTCATGGACTGGTGCTAACTGTGATTCACAATGGACTATCTGGCAATACACATCATGCGGAATCGCACCTAAGTATGGTGTTCCAGGTACTCGACTTGATCTCAATATTTTTAGAGGGAGCGCATCAGATTTTCTTAATCTGACTAAAGGAAGCTGGGTGCCTTCATTAGTTGATTTGATGCCAAATAATGAGCCAACTCAGATGGTTATCAATGCTCAATCGGCAAGTACAACAAACAAGTTAGTTACCTTTAAAACAACAGTCACGCGACCTGATTCAAATCCGGTTGTGACTGGTGCGGTAAAACTTGTCTTTGACGCTGCAACTGAGCCAAAAACAAGACCAGTTCAATCGGTATTACGTGCCACAAGTGGTGAATGGACTTTGGCTATTAAGGGAGTTCCCGCTGGAACATATAGTGGAAAAGTTGTTTATACCGATGTGTCACAAACACATGCCGAGAGCTCTCAATCAGTGACGTTTACTGTAGTTCAAGGTCCAACGCCTTCGCCAAGTGCAGCACCAACTAAGCAGCCAACGAAGAAACCTTCAGCAGATAGTTGTAAAAATCAGATTAAGAACTAAGACTTTCATGTTCTTCAAGTAGTTCATCAAGTGCTTCAAGTTCACGATCTACTAGCTCTTCATATGCCGTAACTGATGCTTTTCGCTCTTTTGCACTCCACCCAAGTACAGGGGCAATAATTGCAGCAATATCATCTGCTAAGTACACGCCGTGATCGCTGGCTTCAAAGGCGATTCGGGTACGGCGCGAGATAACATCATCAACTGTTCGTGCACCTTCATGACTAGCCGCATATTCAATCTCAGCCTTTATATAAAGCAAATCTTTATCTACTTTTGCTGCCAGCTTTGGATTCGCTTCGATAAGTGCAAGAACTTCACTAATCATTGAGCCATAGCGATCGAGCAAGTGAGTAATAGTTACAGCATCTAGGCCGCTGGTTTCACTTAAGCGCTCCACTTGTTGGGCTAATGCAAAGTAACCATCAGCACCAACTAATGGAAGCTTCTCTGTTACAGACTCAGGCTTAAGAGCGCGAAGTTCAATCACTGCGCGATCAATGACATCTTTAGCCATCACTCGATAGGTGGTGTATTTGCCGCCAGCAATACTGACAAAGCCTGCAGCTGGTCGATCAACTGTGTGTTCACGAGAGAGTTTGGTTGTTGCCGAGTCTTTATTATTTGCAACCAAAGGTCGCAATCCTGCATAAACACCGATAATTTGAGAAACATCTAATTTAGGAGAGAGGACACGATTGGCTTGATCCAAAATGTATTGAACATCTTCACGACTAGCAAAAGGTTCTGCTCGATCTCCAGTGTATGGAGTATCGGTAGTTCCAACGATCCACTTATCTCCCCAAGGAATCAAGAACAGAACTGAAATGGGAGTTTTTAGAATTATTCCAGCGTTAGATTTAATTGCTGAGCCTGGCAGAACGATATGCACACCTTTACTCATTGCAACGTTATAACCTGGCTTTAAGTCAAACTTTGCATGAAGCTCATCACTCCAAACACCGGCACACATAACTGTGGCTTTTGCAGTGATGTTTATGGTTTTACCAGATTCTAAATCTTTGGCTTTGACTCCAACGACGCGCTTGCCTTCACGCAAGAGGGATTGTGCACTCACTCGTGTTGCAATGACTGCGCCATGGCGGGCTGCGGTGCGCGCAATTGTCATTGTGTGCCGTGCATCATCTACCTGTGCATCAAAATACTTTATCGCACCAGTAATAAGGTCTGGGCGCAAAGAAGGTGCAATCTCATTAATCTGCTTTTGGCCAATGTGTTTGTGCCAAGGAAGTGCGCGCTGGAAACCACGGAGTGCGTCATAGAGTGCAAGACCGGCACCAACGTATGTACGCTCTTTGAATTTTTCTGTCAGTGGGAATAAGAATCCAACTGGCTTAACTAAATGTGGAGACAAAGAAGAAACCATGAGTTCGCGCTCATGGAGTGCTTCACGTACTAACTTAAAGTCATATTGTTCT
>Ga0208591_1000024_pt1 | contig 16643 bp, 12 predicted proteins | sample LakMenEpi14Nov09_FD_150697 | JGI IMG/M metagenome (GOLD analysis project Ga0208591, IMG submission 150697) | Freshwater microbial communities from Lake Mendota, WI - 14NOV2009 deep hole epilimnion (SPAdes) | ecosystem: Environmental > Aquatic > Freshwater > Lake > Epilimnion/Euphotic zone ...
TCAATGTTAGAAGCTGAGATAATATTGCTTCCTATATTATTCTGTCGGGCATTTAGTAATATTCCTCGCGGTTGCATAACACCAAACCCAATACTTCCGTCATAGGCTACCGTAAGGACTTCCCTATTCAAATTAGAAGCCGAGATAATATTGCCACCTATATTATTCTGTCGGGCATTTAGTAATACTCCTTGTGGTCGCGTAACACCAAAACCTATGCTACCGTCATAGGCTACTGTAAGCACTTCGCGGTCAATGTTAGAAGCTGAGATAATATTGCTACCTATATTATTCTGTCGTGCATTTAGCAATATTCCTCGTGGTTGCGTAACACCAAAACCTATGCTACCATCATAGGCTACTGTAAGCACTTCTCTATCCAAATTAGATGCTGAGATAATATTTTGATTTATGTTATTCTGTCGTGCATTTAGCAATACTCCTCGTGGTTGCATAACACCAAACCCTATGCTACCATCATAGGCGACTGTTAAGACTTCTCTATCTAAATTAGATGCTGAGATAATATTGGTATATTCATTATTTTGTCTGATATTAAATAGAGCACTTTGTGGCTCTGACACGCCTAATCCCACGCTTCCGTCATAGGCGACTGTCATAACTTCGCGTTCCAAATTAGCAACCTGTATAATATTTTGGTTATGTTTTTGGAATACTGATAATGAAGGAATATTTCCTTCGCCTTCAATATATAAATTACAGTTAATAAACAAATCTGCATATAAATCAAGATTATATGTATTATTTAATAGTTCAGATTTATGTAATATTAAAATATCATTAATTACATTGGAAGATAAATAATCTTTTACATAAAAGAACTTATAATCAATATGATTATTGCTAGCATAAGAATTAATTTCAAGACCATTTGAACCCAAAGAATTAAAATGAATATTACTTGAGTTTATCTCGTATTCTTTATAATAATTTTTGTTAAGTATTTCAATTAAATTATTGCCATTAACATCATATATATTCCCGTCTATTCTTAAATTGCCTTTAGTATCTAATCCACCATTAATAGACATATTTCCAAGATTATCAATTTTGAGGGGGACAAATTGCTTGTTCGTGGAATTAGCATATTTTATTTCAAATACTCCATCATAGCTGTATATTTCGTGTCCTTCAAAAACACTATCGTTTTTCTCAACATCATTTATCAAAGAGATATGTGGTTTATAATTTTTATAGTTATAGTTGCGAATACCTATGTTGATATCTTCTAAATTATAATTGCAATAGTTATTAAAATATTCTTCTATAACTATGGTTTTATTTATGGGATTACCCAAAATATCAAAGGTATCTTGGAAAACATTTGAACTAAATTTCTGGATAACCATATTTCTTTGCGTAGCATTGGCATTATTGTTAATAGAATAGTTGGATGTTCTAAATATTATATTATTATTTTGAATATTAGAAGTTATATCAAGATATGCCGTGCTTAATTCAAATAGCTCTTCAAATATAATATTGGAAGTTACAATATTTAAATGATTAGTATGAACGGAATAAAATACACCATCATATGCTATGTTATAATTGTATTTCAAAACATTTGTAGTATATGTATTTAAATATATGTTGGAATATTCTAAAAACTTTAGATTGAGATTAATAGCATTTTGATGATAATCCATATAGGTATGTTCTATTACATTTTCAAGGGCATTAAAAGGCTGATTGGCTGTTCCAAGAGTTGTTGTTATATAGTTGCTGATATTAAAAAAGTTGCTATTATCAATTATTTTAATATTTGAACTAACACTAATAGCTATATTGCACGATATGTGGTCAGATATAATATATCTATTTATATATTCATAGTTGAATAATATATTACTATCATAGACATTGAATACGGCACTATCATTGACGGCAAGCATTTTTTCTGAAATATCGCTTGGTTTAATATCGTCGTTGCTACTGTAAAATATACCTTGTGGTACCAAGGAAAAATTGTTTTCCTTGAATAAATCATATTTATCTTTGACACTATCGGTTTCTATATCAAATGTTTGGTTATTAAGGGGCATATAATTAATATCTAAATTGCTGAAAAAATACGGATAATTGATATTAGAATGAACTGTAATATATGATAGATTTCTTGATATTAGATTATTTGTTTTGAATATGAAGCCATCGTCTTGTAGATTATTAGAAGTGATAACGTTATTATTAGCATCTATTGCCGGCAACTCTGTTATAGCCTGTTTATAAAAACTGAAATATGTCTTAGAATCATTTGACCAATTAGATGACAATATATCAAATAGCACTTTGTCATAATCTATTTTAACTGTACTATTAAACATATATTCATAGCTATATCTGCTCGTAATTGCCATAGGGACGGTATCATAATCGCTTTTAATTACAAGTGTCTGATTTATGTTAGATGCAAAGTCTTCGTTGAATCCGTATCGGGCTCCTCTGCGTTTATCTCCGTTATATTGGAAGGCATCAATAGTGAATACATTTGTCATAACAGGTTCGTTATTTAGATCATCAACGGTTGCCGAAGAGACATCAATAGTAAATTTGTGATTGTTATGAAGATCACCGCCTGATATAGTGTGATAAATATTTTTTCCCTCGGAGTTCAATAAATTGATAGAAGCCGGATATTTATTGTTGGTAATTTGAAGACCGTATTTTTCATTTCCATCAATGTGAAAAAGGATATTTGAACTCTTGTCTGTCCCGAGACCCAAGTGAGCAATAGTACTATTGGCATCGCCGTTATCACTGACTCTATTAACAAATCGCAAAAAGTTTTTATATGAATCATTGTTATAAACGTTAAAATCAAGATAAGTGTTACTATTATTATTACCCACACTCATTTGAATGGCATTTCTGATATTATTTTGCTTATCAATGGAATCATCTACTAATTGAAGATTACTGTTGTAAATAGCCAATTCTATCATAGAATAGCAAATATTGCTCTTAGAATAAGTAATAAACTTCGTTACCGGATTATCATCATTCATATTTTTAATTATTACAGGAATCTTCTCATTTTCCACAGGGTCAATTATAACATTTTCTTTGGGTCTCAAAATATCAATTGACATTGCAATTTTATTTGTAGATGCCGAATATCCTGTGTCAATACCATTACCTGATATATAATTGATATATCTGTCTACTCTTTTTAAATTAGAGGATAATGCTTTCATAGTAAAATTAAAATTGCATCCATCGTTATCTAAAATATTAACATTCCCGTGAACATTTAGGTCGCCGTATATTGTCATAGCAGATTTATCTTCATAGGATACCTTAGGGTTATTAACATCTATGTGATATTTTGACTTTATCGGATCATAATAAAACGACATACCATATGAAGTGGGTTCAATTGTTTTATCAGTGTATCCAATTTGCAAAGGGCCGATGCGCATATAATCTCTGGCGTCAAGGTCATTATATTTATGATTTTTATAAATGAACCACTTCTCTTTATTTCTGTCTTGATTAATATCTCTGTCATACTCGCAGATATCAATACCACTATAATCTGCGTTATTAAAAAGACCGCCACCACGAACACCTCTATAGATGCGTATAGTTGAATAATTATAATCGTTGGTGTATAAGTTTCTAACTTGAAGAGGCGCCACATTAGCTTCGCCGTTCCAGCCTATGGATATATTCTTGTTAGTGTAAAAACTGTCAGCCGAACTCGCTTTTTGTAGGGTTTCTAATAATATGTTATTTTGATAATATAAATCGGCGTTAATACCTTTTTTAACATTGAGGCCTCTCATATCCGAAGCGAATGATATAAGCTCGTTATAATTTATGCAAAACTTATCAGTTGATGTATCATATAAATTGAAAAAGTTTTTGCCATTATTATAAACAAAGTTCTTGGTCCTTTTAAAATTGTTATCTTGTGATACATAATAATCGTTAGCTGCTATATTACCCGCAATATCAAGTGCAAAAAGATTATCGGGATTCAATTTGTTTATACCTACCTTGCCATTTAATAAAGATAGCGTTGGTGGGGTATTTTTAATATTTGGAAGAAACCTGTTAGAAGTCAATATAGATATATCACTTGAAGGATAAAAATATATGTTGTTATTTTTCCCAGGTACCTTGTTCGTGTTAAATATCAAGCTGTTGTCGTTATAATCAAGTCGCGAGAGTCTTCCAATATTTGCGACGTATGTCTTGTTTTCTATGGTATTTTTTAGTAATATGTCAAAATTATTGCTCGTCGTTCTATCATTCTTGATAATATTTAGGACACCATCAAAACCGTCAGTATCTGTCAGACCAATTCCTAATTTATTAGGAAAATTAACATTACAGTTAGCATCTAGAGAAGCAATATTGCTGCTAACATAAACAAATAAATAGTTGTTACCATCTACTACGCTTTTTTCAAAGTTCCCTGTAAAAGTATCAGTTGTATTGAGAGGTGTGATGCGCTTATTATTGATGAAAAGGTCGTTATTTATATTGAGGTTATTGATATTAATATTTTGGACATTATTAAAATTAACGTCATCATTAAATTCTACGGTTCCTTCAAATACCGAATGTTCGTTGACCTTTAAATATTCTGTTGTTAAATTACATCCTACAATCGCGTTATTAGCGATATTAGCATCGCCTGCGTTTAATAGCTTTGAGACAGATAGATTATTATTAAATCTGTATAGAGAATCTGTAAAATCTCCGCCATTTATTTGAGTCGCGTTGAGAACCCCGACGCCTGTTCCGCGGATATATATATCATCAAGATGTTTATAGGTATTTGTTTGGTAATCGTGCAATAATATGTCATCAAATGTAGATAGTCCTTTTACTTCTAATTTAGATTTACCGATTTTTTCAACGGTAGTTGTGCTATTATTTTCAAAAACCCTTTTATTATAATTTTTTTGCGAAGTGTTATTTGTACCGATACCTATATTATTATTTGCATCAATTGTCATAGCAGGGGCATTATTAGAGTTGTATATAGGTAATGCTCTCGTTCCATAGGCTGAATTAATACTCTCAGAAGAAGTGCTGATGTGAAATTCAAGCGGAACTCCTTGTGTTGTAGAAATAATAGCAGGAGATATATTGCTTCCACCAATCATACCAATACACATTCTTGAAGGTTCTTCGGCATTATTAGTATCGTTTCTTATAGAAATATGCATACTGCTGAATTTATTGTTAGGAGTGGTGACAATGTTTAGCGGATGTGTATTTTTAAATGTATCAATATGGCCTCCGAAGGTAACGAAGTTTGGAGTATATACATTTTTAACATCATAATTGATATTATAGAGGTTGTTATAATTTGTAATGTAGCCTGTTTGGAAAGGCTGAGACACCACAAGATCGTTGGTTTTAACGATAAACTCCTTAATTAAATCGCTTGTTATAGTTGTTGTATTGTCAATTCTGATATTATTAAGCTCTAACCCGGCTGCTTTAATAATACCTGAACAATGAATGTTTTTATCTACGTATAGCGAAGTATCCAGAGTTAAACTTTCGCGCGCAAGGTTTCTTGAGGCATTTACGGAAGTACCTTGGCTATTAACAAGAAGAGACCATTTAGTATTTGAAGTATCGCCGGGAATATATGTTTTCTCTCCTACGGCCAAAAATTCATCTTTATTTAAATCTAAACTATTGATATTTCTTGCTTCACTTTCGCTGTCCAATTGAAACCCGATAGCAACCGAATCTATTTGGATTAGGGGGGCTGTTATATCATTAGCTAGATAACTCATTTATTATCTTATTCTATTTAAAAGAAAAATACATTTAATATTTATATATATAAAAATTGATATAATCATATTTTGAGAAATAGATATAACCAAGATATATAAATAAAACTAAGATGAAAAGAATTGATAATATCCATAATAAAACAATGGATATTGATGTTGAAAATCAACCATATAATTCAAAAAACATTCTGATAAGCGATGAGGACTTATATAAATTGCTGAGTAGCAATGGTTTGCCTGATTTAGAAATAAAGAACATCAATTTATATCGTATTGCATTCGTTCATAAATCTTATTGTACTATGAAAAATATTGATTTTGAGAAAAGTAATGCAAATTGTCCGTGTGATTGTCTTCCTCTTCAAGATATGTCTTATGAGCGGCTTGAATTTTTAGGGGACTCTTTGCTTGGAATGATTGTAACGAATTATTTATATAATAGATTTCCAGACCAAAACGAGGGGTTCTTATCTAAAATTAGGACGAAGATAGTAAATGGAAAGATGTTGGGGTATTTGTCGGATAAAATAGGATTACCGAAGTTTGCCATTATATCTAAGCAGGTTGAAGAATCCGGTGGAAGGAATAACTATAAAATTATGGAGGATATATTTGAGGCATTTTTAGGGGCACTCTATTTGGATTTCCAGACAGATGCTGACAATATTATTATTCCCAATATTAATATAAATCCTTCTTCAGGAGCGGGATATTTCGTTGTAGAATCTTGGATAATATATATTATAGAGAATTACATAGACTTTTGCGAACTCATTAGAATTAAAAACAATTACAAGGATATGCTGGTATCTCATATGCTTCATTCTTTACAGGATGTACCACAATTTAAAGAGCTTAATGTAACCGTAAAAGATAATGTTAGGATATTTACATATTGTATCAAAGACAAGAATGGGAGCATTATTTCTACGGCTACTGGAAATACTAAAAAAGAAGCGGAGAACAATGCATCTAAAGAGGCTCTTATATACTATAAAGTTAGTATCCAAGAATATAATTCGCATATTTAGGAATATTTAAGAGATATGTGCGATATTTGGATATATAATATATAATATTATATATTTAAAAATGAGTACTAAGAGTACTAGTATAGCGAGTGAGGCGAGTATTGAGAATATTAATATTACACATTTAGTTTTATCGGGGGGTGGTATGCGTGGTGTTATATTTGTGGGTGCTCTTAGATACTTATATTTAAATAATATGCATAAGAATATAAAACATATTGCAGGGTGTTCAATAGGTTCTTTAATAGGTTTTATGTTTGCCCTTAAATTAACTATTTATGAGATGGAAGAGGTATTATATAATTGTATGAAAGATAATGAGTTATGTTTTTTATCTATTAAAAAGTACATAAGATTAATTACAGAACTTGGTTTATTTGATACAGAAGTAATGATTAAGCATTTAAAAATTATAGTAAAGAGGAAATATGCAGATAGGTGCAATGGTATGAAGGATACGAAGGATACGGAAGAGCCCGATGAGTATAATGCCGATGATATATCAGATACTATTACATTCTCGCAATTATCTAAAATTTTCGGAGTAAATATGTATATATCTTGTACGAATATAAATACTTGTGAAAATGAGATTTTTTCTATTGAGAAAACGCCCGATGTCTGTGTATATAAGGCTTGTTGCGCCTCAATGTCTATACCATTATTGTTTAAGCCGATAAATATAGGAGATTATCATTATTATGACGGGGGATTAACTAACAATTTTCCTATAAAAATATTTGCCGATGTGCCACGAGAGAATATAATAGGTATGCTTTTGTATAAAGATAATGAAAATACAGAGCATATTCCTGTAAAAACTATAAATTTTATATATATTGTAAAGCAGTTGATGACGATATTAAATATTCTAAGAGTAAAAGAGGTTTTATTAAAGCAGATTCAAGATAGCAAATATACTAATTATTATCGCCCTCAAAATCTCGTTTTAAAAAGCGGAATGAATATAATATTCGCGAGGAAGGGAATGCGATTACATATAACTAAAAAGGAGATTGACGAAATGGTATTTGTCGGCTTTGAAACAATGACTGAATATATTGACGAATTATCTGCAAAATATACAGCTGATGCTAATGCGCGCATTGATGCGATTAGTCTTTGATTAATATTTTTTTATTGATGTAATAGGGGTTTTTATTAATAACCGTGGCATTTGCAGGTAATTTGGTGATAAATATTTTGTCGGGGGCTTTTAATAATATTGGCAGAATTGTATCAATAGTTAATTTTTCTAAATATATGCTATTATTTTCATAGCTACTACTATAGCTGCCACTTCCGCTACTTGAACGACGACTATTATTAATAGCTTTTCTAAATGTTTTGACATATTCGCCGATTTCATCAGATGGCAGATTGTTATCTATAGATATCCAGGATCGCGGTTCTATCTTTTTATTTCTAAAAGCATTTATCAATCTTTTATAGTCATCGTCAATAAGGGATTTTTTGACAGATTTGATTTTTTCGGCAAAACCGAAATCATAAATATACATAACGTATTCGCAGGATTTTAGATAATAATTTTTACCATAAATATTATAGTGATGATAGCTATTTTTGGTAACATTATAATTCATATGATATAGAAAATTTCCCCAATGACAATCGCCGTGAATAAATCCGAGATGATGAAATGTAGATATAGATAACATTATTTGGATAAATACATTATATAACACGCTGTTATTTTTGAGGAACATTTTACTATTACAGAGCTGTTTCAAATCGCCTCGGGCGAGCTCATTTAATAAAATATAGTATTTCTTATTTAGAACGATATCTGGTAAGTTTTTATTGGATATTTTGTCGCAGATAATAACTTTGTAAGTTAGAATGAAATGTCTTGATATCATATTTTTAATAACTTTATCGGTTATTTTCAAGTTAATCTGTGCTTCAAACAGATTAACGCGGTTATTAATCATAATTTTTGAAGCAATAGGATATTTGCCGAATTCATTTTTAATAGATGCTATATAAATATACCCGTATTTGCTAATAGAACCGAACTTTTTTGTAAGAAATACCTTATTATTGATATTGTATCCGCGAACATCTTCATTTTTTTTAGAATTGATAGAGTATTCTTTTAGACACTGTTTATTATTTATATCTTTTAATTTGTTCGTTATATGCTTATAATAGAATATTCTTTTGTCTATATTATATTTGAGCGTTTTATCCTTAAAATATTTAAGTAATGCATCGGGAACTTTAATATCTATTTCTTTACTGTTATTCATATCAATATATTTGTTATTAATTGTATTTGAGAAATGGCTATATGCGGACATATTTTTAGTGTTAAATAAATGGGATTCTGCCATTATCTTATATATCTTCTATTTATAAAGCAATATTCTAATATAATATTATAATAGATTTAATGAATAACAAAGAAGAAAAGAGGGGCAGAGCTGAGCCGTATATATTTATAATAGATTTGGATGGAACTATAATAGGTGATTGTAATTATCAATGTGATTTGTATAATATTATTGAATTGGTAAAAAAATATAAGATGAAGGGGTTAAATAAATATACGGCGCTATGTAATAAATATTTGAATGAAAGTTATTCTGAGAAATCTCTATTAGTGAGACCGCATTTTTTCACATTTATTAATGCTATGAAAAAGCTGTATCCATCAAGCTATTTTTATATTTATACGGCTTCTGAGAAAAAATGGGCGAATAAAGAGATAGCTATAATAGAGAAGCATAATAATTTTAAGTTTGACAGGCCACTATTAACGCGCGATAATTGTATTATGGATAAATACGGGAATATAAAGAAATCCATTGCCAAGATACTACCTTTAATTAGCAAGACCATAAAGATACCAACTAATTATGATATTGGCAAGAGATTATTAATAATAGATAATAATCCGACATTTATAGATTATACAGATAATTTGTTGATATGTCCCTCGTATAATTATATGAAATTTTATGATTTGCGACAGACTTTGCCTAACTATAATAAATGCGAGGAGTTGAAAAGCTATATTAGCAGATTAATAAGAGAACAGAGACTTAGTAAGATATCAAAGAGGTCTGAAAACTTAGAGAAGACATACAAATGGCTATATAAAAAATGTAAGAAAATTAATAAATACAATTCTAAATATGAGGGAGATACATTTTGGAAGGACCTTTCCGTGCTTATAAAGCATTACACTATTACTTCATATAGCCCTAAAATAATAACCGAAATCCAAAAAACTATCACAAAAAAATAGAATCCTAAGCATAGACCTAAAATGTATCTAAAATGTTATGACAAGTTAGCAAATAAGGATATGATGATATAATAATGATATTAGAATTATGATATATGTTAGTTTTGATATCGGGGTTAAGAATCTTGCCTTATGTATATTAAGAAAGACTGAGATATTGGAGATATTGGAATGGCGTATCATAGAATTGGCTTCGTCTAAGAAGGAGATTAAAGGGATTGATGATATATCTGAAAGAATATATATTGAGATGGATAATATTATTGGTGGGTTAAAAAATACGGGCATTAATATGATAGATTATGTATTGATAGAGAATCAGCCTTCTAATTTAAACGGCATTATGAAAACTATCCAGCATATAATCTACGGTTATTTTAGTTTAATTAAATATTGGGACAAGGAGGTCGGTAATGTTGTCCTTGTCAATGCATCTTTAAAAACTAAGAACCACATCTATGTTATAAATATGGAAGCGAATGCCTGTAAGGGAGAGGGCGGAGAGGCGAGGAATAAGAAGGGATTCAGGAGGGATAAATATAAGAATAATAAGATGCTGAGTATTGAGTTGTGTCGCGAATATATTAGCGAGAACGAGGAATTAAAGAAGAGATTTAATGAAAACAAGAAAAAGGATGATTTGAGTGATGCGTGTTTGCAAGCTGTATCCTATATTAGAAGTAATACGAAGGGAGATATTACAAATAAATATAATAAATTATATAGTAGTTATATATGCTGTAATGAAAATAATGAAAAGGAAGAAGCGTCCTAAAATATTAGTAATAATGATGTATAGTAATCGCGTGTTGAATAATATAAGAAAGATGCGTTTTAAAAAATCTATAAGAAATGCAAGATTATGTTTTAGAGATTGGTACGATGAAGAAGGTATTGCAAAATTATTGAATAATTTGGAAGATAAATTGGATGCTATTATAGTATCTGGTTCTGATTATCGCATAGTTGATAGAAGGTCTCCGAAGGTTCCAGAGATAATATTTAAACACGCTAACAAAATACATATTTTGGCAATTTGTTACGGAATGCAATACATTGCTGTAAGATTCGGGAAGTTCTCAAATGTGAGAACGAGAGATGCGGGATATATTAGAAACTATGATAGACCTTTAAAAATAAGGTATCCTTTTGATATTGTAAAGACTAGATATAGGTATAATCATAATGATATTGTTATCAAAGTAGGTAATAATATTAAGACTGTAATGAAAAGAAAAGATATGATAGATATATTATATCATAAGAAGAAGGATATATTGGGGATACAATTTCACCCTGAATATTATGTAAAATCTGGGAAATTATTTTTTGGCACTTGGTTATCGTGGCTATCTCGTAGAAATAGCTAATGCTAATATTTGGAAACTTATTTTTGTAAGAATGTTAGAATGCGTATTAATAAACATTTAAAAATTATAATAGATATATAAACATTTGATACCCAAATAAATATATAATATGGCTTTACTATCAAATTTTAATAATAGAAATGATGATTTAATTGAATTGAATAGAGAAAGTTTCAATAAGCAACCTTTTATTTTTAATATACCTGGAGGTGGCAAGCAGTCCAATATAGCTATTAACGAAGAATTGTTTAATAGGAAAAAAATAAGCGATGATGTTATATCAATGTCTTCTGGCGGTTCTTCGCGCGGAAGTTCGTCGGGTGGTAAAAAGAACTATATGAAAAATATCGGCAACATATATCGCAATAAAGATAGAATTGGCAGAGGTTCACGAATAGAAAGCGAGAGCGATAGTGATGAGAGTAAAAAGAGTTCAAGTCGCGGCAAGATTAAGAAAATATATGATGATAATATTAGCGAAGCCAGCGGAGGCAGCGATGAAAGTAGCGGAAGCAGTGTAGGAAGCGACGGAAGCGACGGAAGCGATGGAAGCGATGGAAGCGGTGGAAGCGGTGGTGGCGGTGGTGGCGGTGGAAGCGGTGGAAGCGGTGGCAGTAAAAATAAGAATAAGTTTTTGAGCCCTAAGGAAATAATAAAGAACGAGATAAATGAAAAGAGAGAGATAATATATCAGCTTGACAGAATGGAATCTAAGGGATTTAAGATACCCTTCAAATTCAATATGAACTCTGATATTGAAGAGATGAGAACCGAATACAATAGGCTTATTAGAGAAAAGGAATTGGATGGAAGCGTAAGATTTCAGCAAAAAATGTTGATGGCATTTATCTCGGGAACTGAATATATTAATGGGAGATATGACCCGTTTTCTATTAAGCTGGATGGGTGGTCAGAGCAGGTAAATGAAAATATAAATGATTACGATGATATTTTTGAGGAATTGCATTATAAATACAAGGCAACGGGCAAGAAGATGGCGCCCGAATTGAGGCTCTTTATATCACTGTCCGGAAGCGCTTTTATGTTCCATTTAACAAGCAGAATGTTTAAAGAACAACCGCTTCCTGATGTAGAGAATGTTCTCCGTTCTAATCCCGAATTAATGAAGCAGTTTCAAAATGCGGCCGCAAAACAATATGTTATGGGAAATGGTGCTCCACAGCAAATGCCACAAATGTCTCAAAATCGCGGGTCAAGCAACGATAATATGGGGTTATTCAATATGGTAAGTAATCTATTTGGTTCTCTAAATAGCGACCCTGTACCTTCAAATATGCCGGCATATGCACAAAATATGAACGCACAAACCAGAGGTATGGCATCACAGTCTAACGATAAAAAGCAATATGAAGATATTGATAATATAATTAAGAACGTTCATAGCAAGATATCAACCGATGATAGCGATAATAATATAGAGACTCTTTCAGTTAGCGACGAAGAGATTACTTCAATTATAGAGGATACGGCGGATATCCAGATATTAAAAGGGCGAGGAAGACCTAAGAAGGGGACGCGCACATTAAATATATAAAATACAAAGGATATACGAGATACATACGACTACTATTATGAAAATAACTATTTTTTTAACATATTATATGATATATGAATAAAAATAAAGGTTAAATTGTAAAATAGATAGCTATTTTGTTATTTATCTATTTTTTCTAAGATTGGTTATTTTTTTAGCGGATTTATTAACAAAGCTGCCTACTTCTTTAACAGATTTAACAATTCTATCAGGGGTACTGCGTAGAGATTTCATCGGGTTGCGGATAGTATCTTCTACTTCTCCTTCAAAAACCTCTATTTTAGATAATAGACCGCTTAGAGTGCTTAGTAGGATAGGGATGATAATTATGGTGAATAGAAGGGTCAAGAATAGGAAGAGGGATATCATAGTACCTACTGAAATGATATCGCGGCTTAAATCCTCGGAGCATTTGCATTTCTCGTTGGTTAAATATCTAACATAATCAAAGGCGTAGTATATGTATACGACGAACATTAAGAAGAATACGAAGGTAGCAATTGATAATAATTGGACTACTACATAACCCATGCTTTTAGCGATAGATTTAAGCGATATAACAGAAGTTATTATGAAATAACCGAGGGCTATTACTGTGAAGTTCTTGATAAAATCCTTGTTAGGGTGTTCCGAACATTCACACCCCATATTCTCCAGTTTGTAAATATAACTGAGGATTATTAACAATAATATAGCAAAAATTGCTTGGATTATGGCACTACTATAAAAAGATAAGTTATTTTCACTCTCTTTCATTGTACTATTTCTTACTCTATACTATTATATAGAAATAATTTTTTTATAATTCAATAATATTATAAATAAAAAACTTAGTAGAATTATCCAAGTTTTTAATATTTATATTTTTAATTTTATCTATTATACAATTATATTTAGCGATAGCCAAGATTTTATATAATTGTTCCAGTAAAATATCCAGAATATATTTATAGATATCGGTATTATATACAATACTAACCACGTAATCTGCGATATTATTTAGCAATATTAGCAGTTCTTCGCGTTTATATTTAATCCATATCTTATTAATATTATTTATCCCACGCTTCCATTTGGTATATTCGCAATACATATCGTATTCGTCGTTCAATACCAGAAGGTTGTTTTCGTATATATATCTAGGCGGATCCCATTCCTTATTGTTTATGTAATTATTCCAGAGCTTATCAAGCATCGCGCAGACATATTCCTTGTCAAATAGAGCGAGTATATTACTATATAATTCGTCGTCGCTCGTTTTAACATAATTCCATATAATCATAAAAATATCGTCCTTGTTATCATTATTATCATTTACAGCGATAATTTCCTTAATTTTCTCGTAGATACTGTCCCTGTTTTTAATACTTAGTTTATTTAAATTACCTATCAAACACCTTTTCAGCTCGGATTTCTTTGTAAAGTCGGGTATTATGATGTGAAATCTTGATTTAACCTTAGGTTTATTATACTTCTCTTTATTATTATTATATATTTTTTTTGCCCATATCATTTTAGGGTCATAATAAGAGTTGAAACACGAATATGTATTTTTAATATCTAAGGCTTTATCCAAAATATTGCGTGGTACATCTACTGAATTATAGATATCTCTAAATTGTTCTATACTAATCTTGATGATTTGTTCGTCCATTATAATTAGTTATAATGAATAATCTTATATATTGATTACATAACATAATTATAATATTCGATATATCACAGTATCTAATAAAAATAAATTATCACATCAAAATATATAATTATCATATTATAAGTTCACTTGCGCGTTTTTGTATTATCTAGATTTCCTTCTTCGTTTACGTAAACGATATGTATTTGAAGAAGGCGAGGATGCTCTTGACGCAGACGAGGATTTTCTTATTGCCGCCTGTCTTGACGCTGTTCTTGCAGCGGTCAGGGATGCGCTTCTTGCAGCGGTCGGGGATTTTGCCGAGGATGATCCTGACGCAGACGAGGATGATCCTGACGCAGACGAGGATGATCCTGACGCAGACGAGGATTTTGCCGAGGATGCTCTTCTTGCCGCGACATATTCATCAATAAATACCTTTATTGATGAATAGAGATCATTCATATTAAATGTATCATTTCCAATATTATTATATATATATCTTGTATATATTACTCTGTTATTTTTTAAGGGGTCAGATTTTGCGGCTTTCTTAAAATTTTCCAAATCCCTTCTCATTTCTTTAATACTCATACGAATGGCCGCAGCTTCCTCCCTCTTATTTTTAATATCAGTCTTCAATATGTTTAGATAATTTTTTGATTTTTCCGATACATCGTACGCTCCATTCCTACCAAGCCTGACACTTGCCGTGACCGATCGGGCGCCGTCAATAGCCAAGTTTTCAAAATGAGTTATCCATTCTATTTCCATTTCTTCAATAAGCCTCTCAATGTCTTTAACTTCCTCTTCCATTTTTATAATTTTAGTGCGCAATTCTTCTTGACTTCTATAAACTATTATCTGACTCATATTCTTCTGATTCATATTCTTCTGACTCATATTCTAATATATTATAAGATTTTTTTAGTTATTTTTTGAAATGGATAATATACATAAGGCAAAAACAATAATAGTTAATAAAGTATTAATGACGCGCGAGATAATTAATAGATTAGAGGAGCTATATTCAAACTATCTTGTATATAGAACTATAATTGTGTGCGATGATAATAGTCTTGACAAGTATGTCAATATACTTAGAGAGAATAATTATGATTGCTATGTGTTAAAAGATTATGACGCTGCGGTAAATTATGATTCTCTGGATGTAAGGATATTTTTAATAGAGAAGGGGCATTTTATCAAGTTTATCAAGGGGTATATTGATAATAAGATTAGCGCAAATGCGGATACAGATACAGAGACAGATATGCATAGATATGGGGCGTATTTTTATAATTCAATTATAATACAATTAGATAATGATAATGACTATGATATCATAGGAGAAACCGAGAGAATAAAGAGAGAATACAAGGAAATATCTAATAATTATGATATTATTATCTAATAATAATTTAGAAGATTATACAAGTAGGATATTAATATGGCTGCAAAAAAGAGTTTTTTCGGAAGCGATATATTTATTATGATTTCAATAATATTATTTTTATTATTGGCTATTGCCGTTTTATTCGCATATAATAAAAATAAAATAATGGAGACTTTTATGGGCGAATCGGCTGATAAAAAATACAGGATGGAGTATTATTATATGGACGGCTGCGGACACTGTGAGGATTTCAGTAAATCTGGAGTATGGGACAAGCTTAATGGAGAATATGGGAATAAATTAGACTTTAAAAAGTATAATATGAAGGATTGCAAGGATAGAATAGATAAATATGAAATCTCTGGATATCCCACTATTATAATAATAGATAAGAGAGAATCAGAAAAAAAGTTAGAGGAATACAATGATGACAGAAGATACGATAAAATGAAGGTATTTGTAGGAAAATACGCTGATATGTAGGCATCCGCAGGTATCCGCAGGTATTCGCAGGTATCCGTAGGTATCCGCAGGTATTCGCAGGTATCCGCAGGTATTCGCAGGTATTCGCAGGTATCCGTAGGTATTCGCAGGTATT
>Ga0208591_1000030_pt1 | contig 15028 bp, 12 predicted proteins | sample LakMenEpi14Nov09_FD_150697 | JGI IMG/M metagenome (GOLD analysis project Ga0208591, IMG submission 150697) | Freshwater microbial communities from Lake Mendota, WI - 14NOV2009 deep hole epilimnion (SPAdes) | ecosystem: Environmental > Aquatic > Freshwater > Lake > Epilimnion/Euphotic zone ...
GAAAAATAATTTAATAGCCTATATCCCTTGTGGGGTGAGGGTTTCAGCTATTTCTATTATAGCAAGCATTCCTACTGCGTCAATATCAGCGTAGGGGTTTTGCTTGACGGAGGGTTTTTATAATATACTGATGTAAAAAAAAATAAATATTTCTATGCCCAGTAAAAAAGAAAAAAGTGGTTATGTTTATATTTTTTATGCTCAACATCCTGGCTCAAAAAGATATAAAATCGGATTTGCCGAAGACGTTAACCGACGACTTAAAACCCTGAATGGAAAACAATCTCCTTACCCTGTAATAACTATAAAAAGCGTAAAGGTAATAAATGCTGTATCTTTAGAGAAAACTTTACATAGCAAATATGCTGAATACAGAAAGCACAATGAATGGTTTGATTTTGAAGATGATCAGCTTGCTTCTGTCTTGCAAGATATGGATGAATTAGAAAGAATATCTGGTAGTTCTAAGGTCAGGGAAGGAATGACTTCAAAAAGTTTTTTATTTCTCATGTGGTGCAGACACAATAATATTTTCAATAAAGAACCCGCTCATAAAATAACTTTGGGTAATTTTAATTTTGTACTTAGAATAGAAGAAAATGTTTTTAATGCTGTATATGTTAAGTATTTTGACTATGGTTCAATACATGGATTAACAGAAAGCGTAGTTACAAAAACTTATAAAGAGGTTAAGAAACAAATCAAAGATGATGCTAACACATTATCATTTAAGTACGAATTTAAAAGTTTTAACATAGTCTTCTATACTAATGATATTGATTCAGCCGCTAAAGTTGCACAAATAATTTCAGACATTAAAGAAACTGAAGAAACAAAATTTAGCAAAAATATTAAGTATTGTTTATTAATCTTCTATTTTAAAGAGAGACTTGCTTTTTTACATACGGTAAAAAATTACGGTGTTACCAATTTTAATGATCCTAACAGCCTTAAAAAAACGCTTTTAGATATCAACAGCGTATAGTTCAGCATCGGTAATGTTTAACTGGTCACTATAAGCTTTTTGCAACTGCTCAATACCAAGGGCTTGACCCTTCAAATCAAGGGCTTGATTTATAGTGTCACCGATGCTTTTTATGTTGGCTACTAAATACCTTGCAGGGATTTCTTCAGGAGTAAGTAATTTAGCGCGTTCTAATAATATATTCTGAACTATTCTACATATATCTATGTTTTGTTGCGCTAAGTTCTCAAGCTCATCCCTAAGCCTTTGAATTTTTTTGGCTTGGGTCAAGATACCTATGCGCTCACTAAAGTCAATAGTCCTAGTTTCCCCCATACCATAATGAACTGTTCTGTAATCGGGTTCTGGTTCAGACTTATTAGCTACAGCTAGAGCTACCTCAGACGGCTCTCTAATTTCCCTAGATATATCTTTTACTAACTCTTGCAATTCTGGCTCTATAGGCGTGATTTCTGCCCTGTCAAAAGCCTCTTGATAGCCAGGGTCGCGCTTTATGGATTGAACCCAGCCCCTTGACTTACCTAAAGTTTCGGCAACTTTTAATTCTGTCATTCCTGCTTTTAAAAGCTTAATTGCTTTTAAATGAATTTCTTTATATTGTTTCGGCATACGGATTAATTTTTATGTATAGTTCGATTCTAACATAAAAATTAATCCGTATTGATTAAAAAACTAATCATTATCCTAAAACTAATCATTTAGCTCTTAGGATAAGTTGATTAAAGAGCTAGAACCTTTACCCAGTCCTCAATCTTCTTGATTAAATCTTGATCCTCAACTTTAGACAAGATATTTTCTTCAAATACGGTAAGGGTCAAGCCACAACTAAAAAGCCATTCTTTAAATTCGCCGGCGTTATTTACCTTTCCTTCCTTAGCTTCTACCGTAAGCTTAGATTGGAGAAAATAAGCCAAATTTAGGGGTAAGATTGGGTGATTTTTTTCCGGCCACACCTCTAAATTTACTAAATTTTCAGCTTGGGGCGGAGTCTGGACTGGGAAAATATGCTGTAGCTGAAACCCTTGCTGTGTCTGGTTTTGAGTATCCGGCCAGACCCCCGGATTAGAAACACTATTACTATATAATTGGGGGGTCTGGCCGGGATTTAATTCTTCCTTCAAAAACCGCTTATGCTCTTGATGGCTCGCAAACATTTCAGCCATTTTTAAGCTTTCAGATGGGATGTAGTAGCTGCGGCTGCGGTCGCCATCGCTTGCGCGTTCCATTTCTGTTTTTAGCCCTAACCTAGCGCATAACTCTACAAAACCTTTAGCATAGTATTTCTGTAAGTCGGGGCGACTAAAATCAATCCCAATACAATCCTTTGTTTGCTGTAGGTTAGGTTGGATTTTTGCGATTATTTGGGCTAATTCCCAGCCCTGCCAGCGACGCTCCGGCTGTAAATATTCCCTAAATCCAATACCATCCCAAAATTTATGCTCTCGCGTTGTCCATCTAATATCAGCAGGGAATAGGAAGCCGTAAAAATCACTAGACCCCTCGCGCTGCTTTGCGTCCCGCTTAATGTCTGTCTCGATACATTCTTCAATTGGTCTTTTGAAGAATTTATAATAGCGTCTTAACCCTTGTTCTAATTTACCGTTTTGATTTAGATAAGCGACCGCCGCATAGTCTGTCAATATGACTTTTTGTAGAGCGTCTTTGTTTACTTCTACTTCCTTAACGCAAGCTTTGATATATTCTTCTCCAAATGCTTCATGTATATGAGTTTTTCTAAAGCTTGCTAATTCTTCTGGTAGTAAGCTTACGCCCGCCTCTATTTTGGCACTTAATTTTTTCTGTTCCTCTTCATTGTTTAATTTAGCGTTACCAATTGTTAGAGCTTCAGCAATGCTAATTTTCTTCCAAATTATTTTCTGTTCCTTAACTAAATCCTTATTTTCCCCAAATTCATGATCTACTACTGCGTAACCTTCCCCAACAAGCCGATCCTTAATCCAAAAATTCAATCTACGCTTAATTAAATTATCTAAAGCCACATTCTCGCAGTACAAGGTAAAGAATGGCGATTTCCATTCATCGTCTCTAACGTCATAACGGTTGCCATAGCTTAAAAAATGCGCGTTCCTTACCTCATAATTCCTGCGATAAAAATTATGTACTTCTTCTAGAGTTATTGCCCCCCCGGCTTCTGTTCCCAGTCCCTTGTCAGCAGCCCAAATATAGAAGTTTTCACAACCGCGAGGTCTGTTTATGGCTTGCAAAACTTGGCTATCTGACAAAATCCCATTGATAAAAGCAAAGCAGTGTTTAAAACGCCCGTTCTCAATGCTTAACCCACTAATTACCGATGGCGAAACAACAATTACATCTGTTTCTAAGCTCTCAACATTAACGTTGTCTAAAAATTGCCTAACTTCTGTACTACCGCTATTTTCAGCATGGATAATTTGCAGTTTAATGTCGGGTATTTCTACTTGTAAAATTTCTGCTAAAGTTTTGCCACCTCTATAGGAATTTTTGAAGTCGTCAACTACAAAGCAGGGTTTCTTATCCCTTAATGTTTCTATTAACTTAGCTGCTAATCCATCTGGTTTTTTGTCGTTGCTAAAATTAACTATTCCCTGTTCTGGTTCGTAGTCATTAATTACTATTTCTATCGGTGTTCCGGGTAATGCTAGAGAACGAATTAACATTACTTCTTTCATCGCAATATCAGCACTCATTAAAAGTGCCACACCACCAAAAACAGCCGCTTGTAATTGTTCATGCAAGGCATTTAAAATTAGCGGCCTATTATTGTTTGAATTGCAAAGTTGCGAAAAGATAAAGTCCAAAACTTGGTCGCACTCATCAATGAATAAACCCCCATTCTCTCTTAAATTTCCAGGGTTAAGTTGTTGCGACCGTTGAGCGCAAAAACTTACTCTATGCTTATTCCTAGCCTTGTGCAAGTCATCATAGTAAGTCACATCTAAAGTTTTCTGGATAGAGCGACCTAAACTAATTCTATGATGCCAACTATATAAAGCATCGTAATTTTTAAGGGCTTCGCCACTAGCTTTAGTTTTGCCTGTTCCTTTGGGACTAATTACAAAAGTTATCTTTCCTTTCTCAAGGTTTAAGTCATCAGGAGTTAATAATTTTGTGTTAATTCTTTTAACTTTAATTCCTAATTCTTCTAACTTCTCAAAGTCTAAGGATGTAGCCTTTTTATAAAGGAAAATTTCAGCATTTAACTGGGCATTACGTACTTCTAAATTATCCTTATCCTCACCCTCACTTTTACCTTTAAAACTAGGTAAAGTTAACCCAGCATCATTAGCTAATTCCTCAACAATGGAAACATAGTCTTTACCTTTAGGAGTGCCAAAACCACCTTTTAGCATCCAACGATATTGAGCCGCCCCGCCTCCATCAGATGTTAATTTATCTTGCCATGCCCACTGTTCCCCGTCCCACCAAACATGGAAAGATATTCCGCTTGCTGATTCTCTCCATCTGGGATTTCCTTTTAATGTTTGTCCAAAATCTTGGAAATTATGCCCTGGCCAATTATAAATTTGTTCCGGTGAAAGTCTTGGGAGAACTTCATAATTTAAAAATGAAACTAAGTCTGTAACAATGCCACTGCCAAAACCTTTAGCCTCTCTATTAACTGTGTTATTTCTTTCCTTCCTTTCCTTGCGCTTAACATTATCCTTAGATGCAAAGATAATTGCTAAATTAATTAACCAATCAGGAGCAATAGCTACCTCTACATCTTGTGGAGAATTTAGCCATTTATATTGTCCAGTTGTAGGGTGTCGGCTTGGTGGTAGTGCGGACTGCACCCTGTTATACCGAATTTCTAATTGATCTCCACTGTCAGCTTTAAAACCTTCCCATTCTTTAATTTCTTTCCTGCTAAATTCTGCTAAATTCTCCCTAAATTCTGGGGGAATTTGAAATAGTATTTGATATCGTCCTGTTTTCCCAGATGTCCATTTAACAGTTTCAGGAATATCGCCACCGCTAATTAAATCCAATAATGGTTGTGCTGATATACCGTCAACGTCAATGGCAATTAATCCATCTGAATAATCCCCCGTCCTTAAACCAAAACCGCTGCAAAAGCTAATATATTCGTTGCCTGTTTTTTGGCTTATTTTCCTATCGCCAAATAGGATAAAGTCTGAGATTTCCCCATGACTTAATTTGTCTTCCTCTTGCCAGCCCTTGCGCTTAGGTGTTTTATCTTCCAATGGTGTCAGCGACCATTGCGGGGGGATTATTTTTAATTCATCAACAATACTTTGAGCGTTGCTAATGCGGTTAAATCTTTTCCAGTCTGGGATTTTGGGGTTAGGGTGTGTCATTACTTGTTCCCCCCAAACTTAATTGCCCAATCTTCACCACTAGCAAAACCAGTTGCTAGACATTCGTTAATAACCTTGTCCAACTGTTCCTTAATCCTGGGACGATGGCTTGCGTTGTCAGAATTAAGCCGCATCTCTCCTGCTATCCAGTCAATTGCATAGCAATTTACAGCTATATGCAAATCCTTGGCATAAGATATGTAGCCATTTTCAAATATTTCCCAATTGCCAAATCTAGGATATTTTGGTTTTTTCTTGGTTAATGCTAAAATCTCTCTAAAGTTCGTGTTAGGTTGCTTTCGTGTCTTTGTTTTGATAGAATAAGTCATGTTCAGAAGGTATAGTTTTTTTACTTGCTGTACCCTCTAGACCGTTGTTAAGCTTCTTGTTATAATAAAGGTTATTGAAAATTTGATTTGTTGGTGGAAGCTTAAAGCCGAACATTTAGTCGATGTTCGTTGTGGCTAGAGAGTCTGAAACCAGCATTTTTTTTGCTTAGTTCCAACTAAGACTATTATCGTATGGATTTTTTATTTTGAAACAGAAACTAAGTAAGTCATGAAACCCTGTCTGGGTAAGCTTTTTAGACGCTCCAAATTTTAGGCTCTAAATTTGTGCGCTTTTTGGCGTTCGTGCCACTCGCAAAAAATATACCATTATCATCTTCCCTGATAGAAATAATTTTCGATGATCGCAGTTCCTTAACTAATTTTTGCCGTGCTTCAAGTAGTGGTAACATTACTTCTTTTTTAAAATTATTAGATGATTCACTGCGCTCTATTAGGTAGTTAACAAAAGCGTATGTGTGTGGCGTTAATTCTTCTTTAAAGGGATTTTCAAAGCTTTTAATAGATTTATTTTGACTTTGCATAATTGCTATATCGTGCGCTTTCCCCTTATTTTGAGTAATGCCCTCTAAAGCTAATTCAACATATACATCAACGAACCAATCGGCAGCATTGGCGTAATCTTGAGGATAATGAGAGTGTAAGCGGTCGCAAGCAATAACTACTCGTCTCCACAGTTCTGCTAATGGCTTATAGATATGTGTGTAACCGTGTGGCGTTGACGGCTTGATTTTATTATCCCATTCAAGCTTTGCTAAATATTCAAGAGTGTAAAATCTACGCAGGTACAAATGACCTACTAGATTCTCATTTTTCTCATGACTATATATCAAATTTAAAGGATGAATTAGCCTTATAATCGCCTGTTGCCAAGGCGATTGGATGTTAGCTATCGGGAATGGCAAATTAAGGGTAAGGTTCATTTGTCTTTTGCGTCACCTACGTAATTAGCCATAAATTCTGCAATAACATCGCTCATGGTTTTATTTTCGAGTACGCACTTACTCTTAAATTGTTGTCTTAGTTCGGGTTTAACAAAAACTCTAATTTCAGCCATATCTTTTTTACTCATATTTCTTATCCATTATATCCAGTGTATCCAGTATGTAGCTATTATGCCTATACAGAAATCTTATCATATATGCCATTTATAATAACTATATCCAATATATCAATCGTGTCAGTTAGTGGATATAGTTGATATAGTGGATATAAAGCAATCAATCACAAATAACTCACTGATTGCCGATTGATTCAACCATAAATTACCCATAAGCCTTGTATAGCAGGGGATTGGAAGATTCAACCTGACACAGTGAGTAATAAACCGATTGATTACCGCTTGTTTACTGTCTTATTTCTGCGTTATCCAATTCTGATTACCGACTGATTGACCCTGTAACCCTTATGAGACAACGGACACAGCTTAACGGAACAAAACATGATTTATTCCTTGATTTTCCCAGTAGTAAGACCTATTTAGCTCAATTGTTGGGTGTTTCACGTAGCACTGTATACCTATGGGAAAATCTAGCATTTTGGAGAATTACCAGCTTTAGAGACTCATACCCCAAATTAGAGGATGGTAGTTTTGACCGTCAAGCACCCCTAAGTCCTTACCAGTGCTGGGTTTTATGTAGAGTTGGCAGACTTATGAGCCAAGTAGTTACAGCCCAACGGGTAAAGCAGGGAATAGCTAAAAATCAGAATTATTGCTCACTCTATACGTATCGCACCGCACTAAGAAACTTAACCAAAATAACCGCGTAACTCCTATGGCAACTACCACAAGACGCAAGAAAACCCCACAACCCACACCCGACGTTATGCCTCAAACATTTGAAACCATTGCTATATCTGATATTTGCACTCAAAACGGACTATCAGAACAGACTTTCAGACTGGCTTTAATGGAGTTTCAACCCGATGATTTTGACTCTGTGAGAGCTATTCCCGTAACTGTTGCTGAAGGGGTTTTAGCCACAATTCAAGCAACATCTAAGGCATTACCAGAAACAACACAAAACCCTGAAAACATTACCCCACAAAAGTTACAGCCGTCACAAGAAACAGCCACACAAGAGCCACAGAAACCACAAAATTCTTCCATAGTGGGTAATGCTCCAAAAGCTATTTCTACGTCTGCCGCCGGGTCTATTATTCCCACTGCTTTGGAGGAGTTGATCCAAGAGTCAGAAGAGGTCATCGAGTTGGCCGATTTGGTTCACTCGTACCGCAACGCCCAAATAGTCCAGAACGCCCAAACTAGAGACAGTGAACTGATTCTGCAACTTAGAGAACGCAGATTAGAAACCCGTAACCAGGTATTTGATTCCCTACGCAATTTAAACTCTAGACAACCACTTGCACCGGAACTACCAGAATTGCCAGGGCTTTCTAGCGAGATTGACGGACTATGCAACGAATTGGGAAAGCAGCTAAACCGCGCCGCATAGGATTTAACCCTCTAGTGCTGCTTGACGCTATAAACGCCACGCTAGAGGGACTTACAGGATTATTCAACCCTATTGAGGATATTGACGATGATTAAACTATTTGATGGCTTTAATGACTGTTTAGCCTTTGGTATTAATGCTTTGCTACGTGGCAACTACTGTAACTATTCCTGGAGCTAAAAATAATGTCTAACCAAGTGTTTGTTGCAACTCTTACATGGCTTGAAAATTCTCTTAATTCAGTCATTGCTCACTGCAAGGATAGAGATATCAAATTATCCTTATCCAAAGCTAAAAGAGAAATTTCATTATGTCTATCGAAGGCACTGGAAAGCTAAAAAAATGGGATAACGCCAAATTATCCCACAAAGGTTTATGTCTTGTTTGTACACCTAAAATTATACCAAAATGCCACGAACCACCACAAAATCAAAGCTAGAAACCGCGCAGGACAATCTCAGAGAAGCGGCTAATGTTCCAGAAGTGACCCCAATTAGTCCTACTCCCATCGGCTCTAAAACTGTTCATCAAGCCGCAACTTTTGAACCTTCCCAGTATGTAGCTGGTAATCTATTTGCAGATACTTCTACACTTCCTAGAACCACTAGAGTAGAAGCCGATAAAGCCATTCAAAGTATCTCTGAAAAGCGTGAGACTTTGAGGTTAGTTGGTGCAAATCTACAACTAAATACCGATGCTTATAAAGTCGGTTCTCTGTCTGAAAAAATGAATCAGGCTTCTATTACTTATCAGATTGATGGTATAGGCACACAAGCCAAAATGGTAGGATTTGAGAACGCTAATGTTAACCTTCTAATTGCTCAAAGTAAGTTAGGGCAAACTCAAGAAAAATTAGCGCATCAAAACATTGAATTAGCTGGGTTACAGGGTGAAACACCACTAAGAAAGTTATACTGGCAAGCTAAATTATCCTTGATTGAAAGCAGAATTAGTCAAGTAGAATTGGCTAAATTTACGCTAGATTCTAAGATTGGAGCTATTGAAGCAGAAGCGGAAAGTATTGAATAATTGTTGTTATTTTGGGCATTTTAATTAATGCCCTTTATTAATTTTTAGGAGTAATTATGAGTTTTCAAATGTTACGGAATAGTTTCATTGTTGGTTCTTTGGGCGTGTCGTTTACTGGCTTTATTGCACTGTTCACTCCCTATCAGCAATTCTCCCAATTCCTTATTAGTAGCGGTTTAGGTTCACTTGCTGCATCCAATTTGGCTATAGAGTCAAGCCAAAAAATTAGTAATAGAAAGCGGTCTAAACTGTTAGCAGAAATTGACAGTTTACGCAATGAGACTAACTCATTTGCGGGGATGTTAGCCGATAAGCATCAAGAGTTAGTAAAGGTCACAGAAGAACGAGATAAACAGCATCAAGATATAAATAATCTCTTGGCTTTATCAGGTAGGCTAGAAACTGATTTGAAAGCCACCAAGGAACTATTAAACGATACCAAGGATATTAATTTTAATAGTGCAGTTGACACACTAAGAGAATCTTTAAAAGAGGTGCAATCTCAAGTTAATGCTCTAATCCCATATCTGATTAAAAAATTTGGTGTAGATGTTTCTGGACTACTGCAAGAATTTAACCAAGATTGTGCTTCATTGTCTAAGCAAATTGGGGTAATTTCTGATAATAGTAAATTAAGTAATGAGCAATTGATAGCGGCTTGTATCGCAGTGCAACATGACATTTTGAATAAGGGAATATCGCTAAAAGCAAAGCTATATAAGTCCGCAGTAGACAAGCTTCAGAAACAGCTAAATAATGTTATCCCACTAGATGAACACAACCAAAAACTAGAACAGGTTAAATCCTATTACCTCAACAATATCAAGTCAATTCAAGAGGAATTTGGGAGCATTGCAGATGGATGTATCAGTGCTTATAAGTCTGATTTCTCAGAAGTTGTTAATGACGGATTAACCCAAAGTCAAGAATTAGAAACACTCCAAAATCAGATACTTTCTCTCAACGGTAAATTACAGGATTTGAGTAAACCTTTGCAATTCGTGGGAACATCAGAAGCCGCTAGAGTTGGTAATAGTATTATCAATTACTATTCGACAAAACTGGGTTTGTGTTTGGATGCAATTGATTTTAGTAGCACTTCAGAAGGGTATAAGCTACTATTTCACTTGTCCAGAAATAACCGTTTTATTCCCACAGATACGTTAAATGACGGAAACAACCCAGACAAAATTAAGGAATTATCAGGAAGTTTAAATACTCCCAAGTTTACCCAATCTGAGCGCGGTAATTATGTTTCATTAGAAATTGAGTTAAGGAAGGTAGAGAAGAAAACCGCAACGATTGAGGACGTAAGACGATTAATTGAACCATCTAATAAATTTGGTGAAATTGTCTCACGTTACCATGAGTCAAAACCTACTCTTAGAGTAATGACCCGGACAGGTGGCGGTAAAGGAATAGCTGTTAAAAACTTACTTAACCACTACGTTAACCATTGGGAAAACTGGGAACTGTGGTTAAGTGACCCGCAACATGGAAGCTTTGAGGATTATTGGTTATGCCCTAAAATTGCCAAAAATCCTACAGAAGCTGGTCATGTTTTAGAAACATTCATAGAGGAATTTAACGACAGAAAGAACAATGAATCATTTAATCCAGATATCCCAGTTATGGGTATTTTCGATGAGACAGATAAGACTTTCGACAAGAAACAAAAAGCAGGAATTAGTCAAATCTGGACTGAAATTAGACACCGCAAAATGAAACTTCTCTTGATAGGTCAATCATCAGAAGTTGGTAAAAATGGGTGGACATGGGATGAAATGAATAATTGCGGTTTAATGTTTATTGGCGATGCAATTGGAACAGCAATTAAACACGCCGATGATATGGGATGGAGTCAGGATATGAAGAATAAAATCCCTAGTATCTATGCTAAAGTAAGTGAGTTTTTTAATCAACAAAATGCAGATATACCCGTTAAGAACCATTACCGACTGGCTTTATTGATTGATGGTATGAAGTATGATTTTGTGGAAATTCCCCCCGCACTTGATGGAACTTTAGAGAATAATAAATCATGGCTTGTGTCTAGTCCCTGGCAGTCAAAAGCTATTAAGGAAGGGCAAAATATAGCCTGTGTTCATTGTGGTAGTCTGGATGTTAAGAAGAATGGGAAAACAGGCGATAAACAAAGATATTCCTGTAATTCCTGTGGTAAAAGTTTTAGTGTTTAGGACTGCGGAAATAAGCCATAAGAAAGCCTCTAGGTTAAGTTCTAGAGGCTTTATTTTATCTATTCAGTTATTTATTCAATCCCATTAGGGACTAAAGCCGCTACGTCAATAACATCTTCTATTTTGCGTTTATCTGCTTTGCGGTTTAGATATGGTGTAAGTTCATAATTTGCATTATGGCTATTAATATCATCCTGATAATCTGCTAGTATTTCTTTCACAGTTTGAGGTTTAGATCCTGTTAAGGATTGGATAGCAGTTTGGTTAATATGCCACCTATCCCCCGTCTCTGATACCATTTCCGAGTTATGTATTTTAATTGCTTGTATGGCACGTTTAACCATTTCTCTAGCGCGTCCAGGATGAGTTTTATATTTTGCACTGAGTAATTCTTGCGTGTCAACTTCTGACAAATCAGAATCAAATTGTTTAGCTTTACCTGTTAATGTAGTGGCATAAATAGTACAAGCTTTTTGGATAAATTCTGACAGAGATAAACCGGAATGCGTTAGTGCATCTTGTACTTTTTGTTGGGTATCAGCATCAAGTTGTAAAGTTTCAATTTTCATAGATTCTAAAGTTAAATCTGTAGTGGTTTCTGGTTTAGTTTCTGTGGGTTCTAGTTTAGGTTCTGTAGCTAATTCAGGCTGTAAGATTTTAAAAATCAGTTCAAGTTTTGTTAAACGCCCGCAGCTTTTAATCCCATATTCTTTGTTACCAATTACCCGTAAATCTTTAGCAGGTATCGCGTCCAGTTCATTTACTTTTTGTAAGTATTCAGCAATGGCTTTTTTATTAGTTTCATTATCTCCAGATAAGCCAGCGCAAAAATTAGAATAGTGTTGTCTGAGTTCTTCCGATGACAAACATCTTAATTGAGTATTTGTGGAAAGATACCACAGAGAAAGATGTTCATAACGCTCTACACTACCCTTACCAGACTTAGTAAAATAATAACCGTCTGTAGGTTCTGTTTTGTTGGGAAAGGCTTCTATAATTGCGGTTCTTAATGCCTGTCTGGTATCGTTTAAATCTCTCCCCTCTAGCGTGGAAAGGTTATCATCAAAATATTTAATAGAGACAGGTTTAATGTCTTTTTCTTGGATGAGAGTTTTTAGCTTTTCAATAAATTCTGTGTGGTTCATAATAGAAGTAGGTTTTTTATTTGTTATCCCTATACTAACTCTCTTGGTTTAATATGTCAAGGGGTTTTGTATAGGGATTTATTTTATATTCTGGTAAGACTTCCTTGCTTTATCTCATAACGTTTATAGGCGTTTATAGTGCTTTCATCGTCATCGCCTAACACTTCCTTAGCAAAGTCTAAAAAGTCATAGGGGTCAACGTTACCATCATTAATAATTGCGGCTCTCAAATATGCGGCTCTAAATTTATGGTAGGTTCTCTCATCGGCTGGGAAAATATCCCAATCCTTACAAGCTTGGTTTAAGGTTTTTGAGAATCTTCTGTTTACCCGTTCGGGGTCTTCATCCTTATCAAATCGTTTACCATTCTTTCCTAACCAGTCAAGGGCATTAACAATTAAATCAGCAGGTAATAGAGTAGGGATTTTAAAAGTTACATCACGTAATTTAACAGCTTTATTAACTACTCGAATTTTCCTATCCTTGCCTTTTAGCTGTCCAGTGAACTCTACAGAGTAGCTATCAATTAACTCAAAACTTGCTGACAGATGGACTTCTGCCATGCGGCGGCCAGTTGCCAAAGCTATGGCACAAGAAACATCAAGCCAGTTAATCTTATCCTCACCATTTTTAACGTCTGTAAGGATGTTGTAGGCATATTTTAGGGAGTTAGTTAAATCAATCTCGATCCGGTTTTCTACTTTGCGGCGTTCTGTGACAGTTTCCCGATAGCGGGTATTCTGATTTTCCTTATAGATTGCAAATTGATTTGATAATTCATTGCCAAAATTAGTAATGATGGTATTGACGGGGTTAAGCAATGCAGCATCTTTTAATCCTGTTTTAGATGCAAGTTTTAACGCTTTTTTTAATGCGGTAATTTGTCTCAATGCCGTGCCATATTCCTTGTCATCTTCTGGCTTGTCGTCTGGGTAATTGAGTTTAAGCAATCTGGCCTCTTGAATAGCCAGTTTATGCCAGCCCGTTAAATCCCCTACTCCCTTCTTACGTTGAGTGATTTTATATGGTGCTAAAGCTTCAAACTGTGGCAGGAGAATCGTAACCCTGTCATCTATAAAAGTGTTACTAAGTTCATCAGCTTGTAGAAGTTCCCTAGACATATCCTTGATATCCTTAATTAATAAATTTCATAATTAGATAGTAACTAAGGATAGTAAGAATGTCAAGAGGGATTGTATAGGGATATCTAAAAAGCGTCAGGCAAAATCCTTATAGAGAGAAAGAATACTTGACGCGATTGTATGACGCAGTAGAAAAAATATTTTTTCGGCGGCTGAAAACCTTACCCCACAAGGGGTAGAGGGTGTCACACACCCTCCCGTTATTTCTTTATATAACAAAAACACTCAAGGGTGTGTGACAGTCCCAAAATCAGGCGCGGCGCGGCTTTCAGACGACAAAAAAATATTTCCTATACGCAAGAGACGGCATTTTAATTTTACCCATAACTACTAAGTAAAATCGTACCTAACGCAGTAGGAATGCTTGCTATAATAGAAATAGCTGAAACCCTCACCCCACAAGGGATATAGGCTATTAAATTATTTTTCTACCCAAAATAGGGACTGTCTCCAAAGTACCCCCGCCTCTTCCTAGACCCCCCGCCATCGCCTCGACTCCTCCCAAGTAAAGGTACAAGTTTTAAGCCGCGCTAAGATTTTAAGGGTTAAAAATTAAGGTTTAAGTTTTAAAATTTAAGGTTAAAGTTTTAAGGTTAAAAAAATTAAGGTTTAAGTTAAAAGTTTTAACGTTAAGCCGCGCTAAGAAATTAAGGTTTAAGGGTTGAGTTTTAATTTTAAATTTTAGCAGTCGTTAGACTTTAGCTAAGGAATAAAATCCTCAGTTAAGAAATTAAGCCGCGCTAAAAATTGGCGATCGCACTACTGGAAAGTTATCTATGTACAAGAGGATAAGTTAAGGAAACAGCGCGGGGGAAATTTAGAGAATTGGCGATCGCACTTGGTAAGAAGTTATCCATGTACAAGACGGTTAGATAATAGCATCTATAGACAAGACGACTTGACCGCACCTATGGATAAACAAGAGGGTTAGGATAACTATACAGAACAGTTTGAATATAGATGATAACTATACAAGATAGTTTGATAGCAGATATATCACTAGACAAGACGACTTGACCGCACCTATGGATAAACAAGAGGGTTGGGATAACTATACAGAATAGTTTGAATATAGATGATAACTATACAAGATAGTTTGATAGCAGATATATCACTAGACAAGACGACTTGACCGCACCTATGGATAAACAAGAGGGTTTATTATCCCTACACAAGACGACTTAACGCAAGCATGATAACTATACAAGACAGTTTGACCGCAGATATCATCCCTATACAAGACGACTTAACGCAGACATCCTTGGTTTCATTATCCCTATACAAGAGGGTTCACGCAGACATCATCCCTGTACAAGACGACTTAACGCAGACATCCTTGGTTTCATTCCTTGTTCTCTAGAGAACAAGGAATGAAACCAAGGATGTCTGCGTTAAGTCGTCTTGTAC
>Ga0208591_1000032_pt1 | contig 14556 bp, 18 predicted proteins | sample LakMenEpi14Nov09_FD_150697 | JGI IMG/M metagenome (GOLD analysis project Ga0208591, IMG submission 150697) | Freshwater microbial communities from Lake Mendota, WI - 14NOV2009 deep hole epilimnion (SPAdes) | ecosystem: Environmental > Aquatic > Freshwater > Lake > Epilimnion/Euphotic zone ...
AGTTATCAAACCGTATTAATGCATCAATGCGAAGAGTAAGCCTGCATGCATTACCTGATGATATCCTTGAAAAAATAGTAAATAAATATGAGTCACTTTTTTCAAGGATTAAATATAAACTAAAAGACTGGATACCTCCTGAGAAATTAGATTGGGTAGGTTTATCAGCAAACCCAAAAGCCATAGAATTATTAAAAAAATATCAAGATAAAATAGATTGGGAATATTTATCAAAAAATACAAATCCAAATGCTATTGATATGTTAAAAACAAATCTTGATGAAATAAATTGGAATTTTTTATCTGCAAATCCCAGTGCTATAGAATTATTAAGAGGAAATCCCGATAAAATAGTTTGGTCAAATTTATCAGTAAATCCAAATCCAAGAGCTATAGAATTATTAAAAGAAAATTCTGATGAAATAGATTGGAATAGATTATCTCAAAATCCTAATGCTATAGAATTATTAGAAGCATATCAGGATAATATAAATTGGCATAGATTATCATTAAATCCACATCCAAGAGCCGTAGAATTATTAAAAGCAAATCCTAAAAAAATAGATTGGTGTTTTTTATCAAAAAACCCAAATCCGGCTGCAATAGAATTATTAAAAGCTAATAAAAATCAAATAGTTTGGGCATTTTTATCAGCAAATCCAAACACAGAAGCTATAGAATTATTAAGAGAAAATCCCGATAAAATAGTTTGGTCAAATTTATCAGAAAATCCAAACCCAGAAGCTATAGAATTATTAAGAACAAATCCTTCAAAAATAGATTGGATTGGTTTATCACAAAATCCCGCGGCAATAAAATTATTAAAAGAAAATCATAGAATAATAAAATGGGATTTTTTATCAGAAAACCCAGCGATTTTTGATGAAATATTAGAATAATTATTTATTATTAATATAAAAATGTTTTATTTTTCTATCACATTAATAGAATAACTTATACACACTAATGTCTTCTGGTGCACTGCATAGATTAACAGAGAGGAAAGGTAAGCAGTTATCTAAATTTTTGGGAATAGATTCTGTGCCCAGTACTCGGCTAATTGCTGATATGCAATCGATAATTAATAATCCTCTATTTGAGCTCAGTATGACCGATTATGAAGCCATGTGTGGTAACAAGATGATGGTTAGAATTATGTCTAAAGTTATAGGTTGTGAAGAGAAACAGCTCAAAAAGTTCTGTAAATATATCAATGTCTTCGCAGAGAATATCGAGTCATCTCCAAAATCTATTAAGAACAAAATGAAGGTAAAAAACAGCATTAATGCATCAAAAAGGAAAGGAAGCCTATCTGTATTACCAGATGATATCCTTGAACAAATTGTAAATAAATACAAGACCATTTTCAAAATAAAATATAAACTAAAAGACTGGATACCTCCTGAGAAATTAGATTGGAAAAAGTTATCATTAAATCCAAATGCCATTGAATTATTAAAAGCAAATCTTACAAAAATAGATTGGGAAAGTTTATCAAGCAATCCAAATTCAGAAGCAATTGAATTATTAAAAGCAAATCCAAGTAAAATAAGTTGGGGTATTTTATCAGCAAATCCTGCTGCTATAGATTTATTAAAAGCAAATAATAATGAAATAAATTGGGAGATGTTATCAGCAAATCCAAGTGATGGAGCAATTGAATTATTAAAAGCAAATCGTGATTATATATATTGGGCAAATTTATCATCCAATACAAATTCAGAAGCTATAGAATTATTGAAAAACAAAATTAATGAAGAAAATGAAATGTCTGAAGATGATTATAACGATTTAGGTTATTATAATAGAATAAATTGGGCAAATTTATCATCCAATACAAATCCAGAAGCAATTGAATTATTAAAAAAAATAAAAGAAAAATATCTTGGGGAGAGTTATCAGCAAATTCGAGTGCCATAAAATTATTAAAAGAAAACCCTACAAAAATAAAATGGAATTGGTTATCAGAAAATCCAAATCCAGAAGCAATAGAATTATTAAAAGCAAATCCTAAAAAAATAGATTGGAAAGAGTTATCGGGAAATCCTGCTATTTTTGATGAAATATTAGAATAATTATTTATCATAAGATCCTATATAAAGATAGATATATCAATGTCTTCTGGTAAACTTCAAAGATTAACTGAGAAGAAAGGTAAGTAATGTAAGCAATGTAAGCAATTATCTAAATTTATAGAAATAGAATCTTACTAATATGCAAACAATAAGTAATTAATTCTCTTTAGAAGACACCAAATACCGAATTATCTAATAATATCATTTTTTTTATATAAAAAGTATATAATTATATAGCAATTATACAATATAATAAATATAAAAATGTTTGAAAATCTATTATATATTTTTTCTAAAGACAATGGGGTAATCAATAACTATATCAAGGAGACCGAAAGTATTAGAGAAATTAAAAAACTTAAACTCGAATTACATAAAAGAGATACCAAACTTAAAATACTACAGCGCAGATATGATAAATTATTAAATAATTGTATAGAAATTGAATTAAACAAAAAACTAAACAGTAAGCTAAACAGAAAGCTAAACAGTAACGAAGTAAACGAAGTAAACGAAGTAAACGAAGTAAACGAAGTAAACGAAGTAAACGAAGTAAACGATAAGGTTACTGTCTATAATTTACAAGACAAAAATTGTAGCGATAATGATAGTATAGATGAATATGAAAAAATATAATTTATCTTTGCTATAATAGAATTAGAATAATTATGATATCGGAAACACTCGATAATTTAGTTTATAAATTAAGAGAAAGAGAGCCTTTAATTACTGTGTATAAAAATTTTATTTCAAGAAGAAAAAAAGAAAATACCCCTCTTACTGTTCGTGAACTTATATCTGTATTTAAAAAAGTCATTGTTAAATTTGATAAAAATATAGAATTATTTGAACATAATGAAGATATTATTAGAGATTACCTTAGATTATTACATATTGATGATTATTTTGATCATAAAATTGAATCTGATTTTATAATATCTGATTTTATAATATCTGATATTTTATTACCATATTATGATGATTTAGCAGAATCAATTTATGCGAATAACTTTCCAACAGAATCTATAGAATCTAATATTAATCTAAATCAATATTTTGATTTTTTATATGATACTTATAATTTTGAAATAAATATATACAATCAAAATAATAAGTATAGAATAACAAAAAAATGCACTTATGAACTTTTTAGAAAAATTCAACGAAATCTTTCGAGAGAAGGTACGCCAGAATTTGAAGGAGGTTCTTCAAATAAGAAAAAAGCTATAAATAAATCTTGTGGAAAAAGATTATACAAGGAAAAGAAAGATGTATATATAAGATACTCGGTTCAAGAAAAGAGTATATAAAATATAAAGGCGAACTAATAGCGGTTAGGGATTTCAAGAAATTTAGAAAGTAAATATATAAAAATTTGGCATCATAATAAGGTATGCAAGATTTATTAAATTTATATTATGAATGGCTCGATAATAAAGAATGGTGGTTTTCTAAAAATAGTCAAATAGATGTTTATTTATGCGATAAATATTATAGATATCTATGTTACACATGTAATATTTACGAGGAATATAGTAAATATGGCAATTATGATAATAAGGTAATAATAGCATGTATTATATTACTCGATCAAGTTACGAGACATTACAAGCGTGTATATGATGATTCTTTAGATGTAATTGAATATACAAGGAAGGCTGTTGGATTTTCAAATATATTATTGTATCGCAATAATTTTACTATATTCTCAATAGACGAATTGAGTTTCATATATTTACCTTATAGACATTTGAAAGATATTGATAAAATATATGAGATTATTAGTAACTATATATTACTATACGATAAAGGGGACGCCGAAGATAAATTAAAATGCAGAAGATATATCCATGCTACTCTTAATAATATTTATAAAGATATTAATGCCTTATCTATGAAAAATACAATACCAGTTAAGAGATGGGAAGATATTAATAAAGATATACTTGATCCTATGTCTTGTAAAAACAATCTTATATGTTCTATCAATGATATTGTCTACAGCAATATGTTAGACAAAATTGGGAATATAGACGATGATTCTACAATTGTCGTTTCCTTATCGGGCGGTGTAGATAGCATGGTAGCTTTGTATACTTGCAAATATATCAAAGATGTTAATAATTCTAAAAAAATTAAAAACATTATAGCAGTTCATATTAATTATAATAATAGAGAAACATCAGAAGACGAATTGCATTTTGTAAACTATTATTGTAATAAGTTAGGCGTCAAATTATATTTCAGGACTATCAACGAATTAAAGAGAATTGATTGTTTGCATAATGGTCTGCGAGATTTATACGAAGAAATAACAAAAAATATCAGATATGATATGTACAGACAGAATAGTAGAAACGACAGAACATACATATTGCTCGGACATAATAAGGATGATTGTTTTGAAAATATTTTGACCAATATTTCTAATAAAAGTAATTACGGAAATTTAGCGGGTATGGAAACCTTAAAAGAGATAGACAGTCTAAAGATATGGAGACCATTGCTATGTGTTGAGAAAAAGCATATTATTGATTATGCAAATATAAATAAAATACCATACTTATATGATAGTACTCCTGAGTGGTCTGTTAGAGGAAAAATAAGAGACAAGATAAGACCGGTTCTTCTAAAATTAAAAAATAACGAGGATCGTGAAGAAGATAGTATTATCGAATCATTCTTTGATCTAAAAGATTATGTCGCAAACACCCAGCATATATTTACAGAATTAATTATAAATAATTTAGTATCTAAATTAGAATATAATGAGATAGCCAATGAATACCGTGCTTTTTATAGTAACGAAGAATTGTTCTCATTGAAATATATGCCGATATGTGAGCTATTTTTCAAAAATTTAAAAATAAAATGTTCTCAGAGAGCTATCAAAGACTTCTCTAAATATATAGCAAATACTAAAGACAGGTCTAAAGATCGCTCTAAAGACAGGTCTTTTATATTGAGCAAAGCTTGTATTATAGATATAAAAACAAATATAAATAAATATCTTATAATAATAAAAATATGATTGGATATTACTTTATCCAAGATAAATATAGATATGTTTTTCACGGCATCGATAATAAAGATGTTGAATTGCGAGAAATAAATTCAGAGAATGAACATTTATTAAAGCATAAAAAGAAGGAGATTACTTATGGTAATTATGAAAATGCAGTATATAAAAGGCTACTAAGCTATATACTTTGAGAAGTATTCGTATGTACATAGTAATACAACGGTATTTTTCTTTCATAGGGATAAAATAAACTGCGAAAATGATTTGCAAAAGTCGTGAAAGGGTTAAGTCTATTATTTTTAATTTCAAATAATTTATATTTGTAAATATCAAAGGAATCATTTAGAGGGGTAAAGTAATTATTTGATGCCGATATCATAGCATTAGGTTTTACAATAGCTATAGGTGCCGTGGAAAATGCAATTGATACTGATAATACCGATAGAAGATATGCAATTTTTATACTGTACCGATACATTTTATAATATATATACATATATCATTATAATCTTTATATTATTGAATATCGCCAATTCTTCTATCAGATAATTTGAGAGGTTTATTGTCTAATAAAGCGTATACTGGTATATTTGCTAATGGTAAGTCCGTCTTCTGTTCTCTTAAAGAGTGTTCGTATATTTCGTCATTTTCTATATCTCCAGCTTCTCGCGAAGATATTCTTGTATTATATACATTTTCTAATTCTTCTAAGAATTTATTATTTTTATGATAGGGTCTCATAAGTTCCACGTCGAAATTATCATTGTCTGCATTATATGTATTATCATATAGTAAAATAGAATCTCTATTCACACATTCTATATCATTCTTATTTCTTACAACCTTATAATCTTCTTCATATAAATTGACCAGTTTAGGAGGCGCCATAGATAAAGCATGTGAATTATGTTTATCTATATCATGAACTATGCTATGATGCGCTGTTTTACCATTGGGAGCCATAGGCTCTGTATGCGATGGGCGATTCGCGCGACCAACAGTGTTCATAATATAATTAATGTAATATCCTATGGCAAGTAGGAGAATTACTATCAATATTACCCATAATATATTTTCAAAATAGTCATATACACTATTCTCTTTTTTCATAATACTTATTACTATATTACAATAATATTTTACTCATCGTCATTAATAAACATAGGCTTTTTACTTTTTTTTGCGCCACCATTATTTGTATTACAATCTTCGTCACCATCACATCTGTTATCTACGGTTTCTATCTCTAATTTCTCATTGTCTTGGTAATAAGATACCATATACTTATTATTTTTGTAAAATCTTAGACGAGCACCATTTTTTCTATGAAATACTGAGAATTCATCTGCTATATCAATACATAGCGGAACATATTTTCTATTTTCTGGACGTTCTCTTAGAATTCTTCCAATAGATTGTTGGATATCTGAGATAGGCGATGCTAAGATTAATGTATTTAATGAAGGTACATTAAAGCCCTCTGAAGCAAGTTGGAATGTTGCTAAAATAATTTGCTTCTCAGATGAAATATTCAATTGATCTTGTTTCATACCGCCTACATAATATCCATAATCATTGTTTGCAATATTATGCTCTATAATATAATCTTCTATTGATTTTAATTGCCCTCGTCGTTCACTTAAAATTAGCACACGCCTATCAGGTTCTTTTTTCAAAATATCCATTAATATCGAGATAATATATTCGTTTCTTGGTTTAAAAGAGCAGATGTTATTAATCATAGCCGCAATATTTTCTTTACCATTCCACATTTTTTTAACGATAGAGTATTCAATATTAGGAACATAATACTTGTGAATATTTACATCTACATAAGTATATTCTTTATTTTTAATTGAGTATACTGAACTACCAATATAATACTCAAATACCTTACGCATCCCATCTTTGCGATTCAATGTTGCAGACAACCCCAGAATAATAGGCGTATTCAGTTTCTTAAATGCTCTACAGAATACCTGAGCACCCGTATGATGTACCTCGTCTATAATTACAAACCCTATATCATCGAAGATTTTAGGATCATACTCTCTCATAGCAAGAGATTGCAATGATGCGATGATAAAATCCTTGTTTTCAGTATCTACCTTTTTCTGTTTAATGATTCCTATTTTTGCTGCTGGTGCAAACTCTTTAACAGTATCAATAAATTGTTGATTTAAAAAGTCTTTATGACTAATGAACATAGTCTTCTTTTTTATTAGACATGCTATATATAAGCTCATGATAGTCTTACCAAACCCACACGGAACCGAAATAATACCGCCCATCTTTTGAGGATTATATGCGGCCTCTAAAAAGTTTTTAACAGGTTCGATCTGAGCATCTCTTAGCTTACCAATAAAATCAACAGAAATGTCTGCACCACCAGTTAATTTGCAAACTTTAGGAACACCAAAATTGGTTAAACCATAATATCTAGGAATATATATCCTATTCTCTGTATCTCTATACAGTTCAAATGTGATTTCCTCATCCTTGTTTTTAATTCCCATATCAAAGTTGACCAGTGGTTTCATAGTAAGTTCCTTTTTAATTTTATCAATTTGCTCAGTGCTAAGAGATTTTTTAGCTATACTATAACCATTAATAGACAACATTCAAATTATTTATTAATTATTATACATATTATATTATATATCATTTTTTTATATGAATTATAATAGAATATATAAAAAATGATAATCAACTCTATAAGATTATTAGCATTTATTGTTTTGTTTGTAACTATAATTATCAGAGATATCCCTTTAAAAAAAATATTCAAAGATGCAATTATTCAACTATATATTGCAATTTTTTGTATATCAATACTTATATTAATAGATAATATAACAGGTTTCATATTAACACTTTGTGTTCTTATCATATATTTTAGAATTTATAGTGATGAAATAAAGAAGAAAAACGAATTAGATAAACGAGAAACCCTCGTAAAATCATCAGATGCTTCAGAGACTAAAGATACATCCTGCTGCGCTGGAGGATCCGGTTGCTCTGCGAAAGATCATGATAAGTGCGGGGAACATTGTAAGCATGGCTATAAGTGTTCTATGGATATTCCCAAGAAAAAAAATATATTTAATGATAAAGCAGATGATAACTCGGTACCATATATAACAGAAGAGAACTTATTGGCTGCACAAACTAATATCGTAGATATAGATAATTATAAATTAAATATCGAAAATGCAGATTTTAACGATTTGGATGTTAAAAAAGGCCCCTTGTATAAAATACAGGGGCTACCTGATATTAGTGAGAATAATCAGATAAGAGGATATGATATACAAAATGAGTATTTAGGAAAGATGCATTACAATATTGTATAACTTATAATATCATGCTATACTTCTTTTCTCAGGAGTTACGTATGGAATATTTAAGAATTTAAATATATCTTCTTCTGATTTAATGATATCGCTCGTATCTATTATTTTGTTATCCTTACCTTTCAAGCCATATTCTGATAACGAGTATCCTTTTTCTAATGCTATTTTTCTCATATAAATATTGAAACTGTAAGAACCTGTGAAATATAGTAATGCAAAATAGTAATACGATGGTTCGGCAATTAAGATATCTATTCTTCTCGCAGGCAAATCTGGTGATAATTTGCATAATCCCATAAATTTGCTTTTTCCACTCGCCAAGGTCTCTATGATATATCCCGATTCTACTAAATTGGCTATTAGCTTTTTAAGAATTAAATCCTCGCTATTTTTAATTAGTATATCAATATCACCCATGTCTTTACTCTTTCTTCTATAACTTCCTACAAGTTCAAATTCTATCTTATCATTAGTGAGCTTGAATGTTTTATCAATAATCTTGTAATGCTTTTTACCTTCGCTAATAGGAATCCTGAGCTCCATATCGTTGTAATACTTTAGACCTATTTTTTGCTTATCATTTAATAAATCGGGGTTCTTATAGAGTTCATCAAATGAGCTAATTTTACCCATTAATTCATTTATTTTTACAGGGCCAACTCCATATAATTTTCCCAATTGTTTTTGTAGAGAAAACCGCGGATCTTTTAAGGCATTTTCTACAGCAGTTATTTTTCCTGTTTCAATCAACTCTTTGATTTTTAGAGCAATTTTATCACCAACTCCTTTTATTTTTTTAAAATCTTCCAAATTGCTAATAGGCTCCTCTAATATTTCGACAGATTCAATAACTTTGTTATATGCTCGTGTTTTAAAAGGCTCCTTATTTAAATTCTCATATTCAGCCAATATCTTTAGATTATCAATAATCGCTTGTTTATGATCAATTTGCTTAATTTTTTTAGGAGGCATTCCTCCGCTTGCGCGACTTATTTTACTAAATAATGAGTTTTTTTTAGCAGACTCTTGACCTCGTACAAGTGTATTTGATAAATACTCTTCTATATCTTTATCAATTTTTTATATTTTTTGATAAAATTATACTTTTTATTTTTATATTCCTTTTGATATTTTTGGTCGGTTGCTATAATATTTATAAAAGTAGAATACTTATCTTTTACACCCTTGAAGATTTAAAATGGCACAAAGTTCTGTAAAAAATATTCATTACAGGTTCATTACTTTGTGTCTTCAAGGAAGTATCAAAAGTTTGATACCTATAAATTATGGTTGGATACATCGCGTAATGTATCTGAAGATTTACAATAAACAAGATAAACGCAGAAAATAAGGTTCTTATAACCACCTACGTCTACCTTACAAATAATAGAGCTTCATAGCATTATTGATGTTGAATAGATATACTGTCGTAACTATTACATTATGATTGTGTTAAAATCTTAAATCATTTTATCCATTTTGAAAACTGTTCTCTATTAAAAGAGGTATCAGATGCATACCATTTCTTCTTATCAATATCCCATCTTGCTCCTAATCCTTTTACAATATCTTTTTCAGAAAATAATACTTGTAAATAAAGCTTCTCTTTGGAAAATGATGCTGATGTAGATTTATACCAAGCTATTATATCTTGTAATGGTATAGATGTAGTCCAATCTTTTTGAAAATAGGTTTTATTTGTTACCATACTTCTCCTGATTTTTTCTTTTGTGTGTGGATGTATGATTGTAATAACATTATTATTTTCTGTAAATTCTATATTATTATCATTTAGAACAGATTCATCCTATTACCCCTATATTTCTTCTTGCTCCGATAGCTCAACTTACTTCTATATCTCTACTATCTCTAATATTTTCTATAATAGGAACGATGGGAATATTTGTATCATTTACTACAGACATTCCTCTAAAATTAGTATCCATAGAATATGGTGTATTTTCTAAAATTCAGTGTTCATATAATTCTTTTGCATTCCTTGTAAATTGGGGTTGGGAGGAGGCATTACTCTAACATTAGCGCCTATAGGATTGTGAAGCATTTTGTATGAAACATATCAAAGTCTGGGGCTATATTCACCTCTTTGCTTATCGGATCTTTATTTGATTTAATTATATATCCTTTTTTCGAATCTTCGTATTTATTATTATGAAAACTAAAACCGACGAGATTTAATTTTAATGTATTCATTAAAGTAAATAATTTCTCTATATTTTCTAATTTGCATCCAAATTTAGAATTAAATTAGCATATACTATTTGTATCGTCTACCGCGAGTCTAAGTAAAAGCTTGGAATAAGGGTGATACAGTTTGATTTTATAAAGTTCTTCTTCGCAGTCAAAAAATCATCATATCTACATCATTTGCCCTTGCATATTTTATTTGTGACGACATTTTACAAGGATTCGCAAAAATTATCTTATTTGGATTATTTGTATATTCGATGACTTATTTAATCTCATTATCAGATGTACAACAATCAAAATAAGTACCTAAACAAGATAACAAATCTAAAATAACCGGATTTGGGTTGTATTTCACTAAATAATAATGTTTAATATTTCGAAAATTAGTAACCTATTTTTCGTATAATTTTATAATTTCTCCTAAATCTATAATGTAAAATAGCTGCTAGCTTTGATTATTTTTGAGAAAATCATTGATAATATCAATGATTTAACATTATATTTTTCTAACAATAGATTATTGAAACTCATTTTATATATTTGGTTAATTTGGTCATTTGTTTATATCATTAAAATGTTTTTTTTTGTTGCGTATTTATAAAAAATTGATATTTTTATTCACTCTATCTAATTATCTTATAGATCCCTGATATACACCCAAGTTACGCAAGTTACGCAACAAAAAAATTCGTGAATTCTACACCATGGATGAACGTAATTACTTGAAAGAAATTCCTGAAGATATTGTAGAAATTATTGCGAAGTTTGTAGATGAAGATGATTATAATATATTTGTAAAAACATACAGAGATTATTTTAGTTGGAGATTAAACACTTTTATAGACGATAGAATGCATAAGAATATATGTAGGTTTAAATATGTAGTAAAAGCGGGAGAAAATAGTAACGAGTTTAAAAAACGCGACGACATAGCGAATAATAAACTACGAAAGCATATTTATACAATGGTAAGATATATGAAATTGCCTAAGATTAAGAAGATTTTGAGAAACAATCGCATCTATAACGCAAAGAAGATTTATGAACGCGATAATCCTACGTGTAAAAAAATAATTGATTGTTATGAGAGAGAAGTACTTGTGCAATATATTACATCAGGATATTACACTCTTGTATACGTCAAGAAGATTGAACATTAATCGTTGTATTGATCTTCTCCTAAGTTTCCACCTACACCACCGCGTCTTTTTATACCTCGGCGTTTCATTAAAGCTACCGAGGAAACATGTTTTAATTTTTTGGGCCCCTTAGCTTTTTTGGCTTTTGAAACACGTTTTACTTTTTTACCTCCAGTTGTTTTCAAGAAACTCATTAATTTATCAATATTTTCTTTAGATACTAATTCTTCAAAACCTTGACCGCCAGACATAGACTGTAGTTGCTCTTCCATTTCTTTTCCTTCGTCGTATTCATATTCTTCATTGCCTCCGACTTCTTTATCTTCTTCATCGAAGAAGCCACCGTATATGGATCTTCTTTTATTCGGCCATCTTGAAGCCTTTGATTTTTTGGCCATTTTTGACGCGAGAGCCTTCTTTGCAGCGATTTTTTCGGCTTTCTTGATATACGCAGATAATAATACCATCTCGCCTTTGCTTTTCACATATTCTCTTGTCCCTTTAGGTTTCATGTATATACATTTCGGTTTATCAAATATAAAAACAGTTTTAACCTTTTTATAACTCATTTAATTCTTCTTCTATAAAATAACGAAGAAATTATTTTACTACTATAATAAGATTATAATACAGAAATAACATTTTTTATTCATTCTATCTAATTGTATTATAGGTTCATAAGTTAGTCACAAGTTACATAAGTTATATTACCTAAAAGATTCGTGAGTTTGAGACAATGGATTAATGTAATAATACACAATAAAAAATAAATATTTTGTGCAATTTTAAATCTTCAATTATTTAAAGATAACATATCCCAATCTTAATTTACTACCGACTATTAGTATAAAAATTACCCCAAATATGTTGTGCTTCACCACCCTATTTTGCTAAATTGTTCATAAAGTTATTAGGAATACATTTAGGATACTTCTGTTATACATGATATGAATTTCTAAGAATTATACGGAGAAGCATATACGAGTGACCTATTATGAATATATTTAGAATAATATAGAGTTTATCTATATATATAAATAAAATTTATACTAAATATTCGTCAAATATGCTTGGATTAGTAGATAATGCATCCCAATCTATTTTAGTTTTATTATCTTCTAATAAATCTATAGCATTTGGATTTGTGGATAACCTTTGCCAACTTATTTTATTAACATTTTTTCTTAATAAATCTATAGCAAGCATATTGAGATGGATTTGCCGAGAAGACATCCCAATCTATTTTTTCAGGTTTTGATTTTAATAATTCTATAGCTTTATTATTTGGATTTGAACTTAACATTTTAATATTTAATTTCTCAGGAGGTATCCAGTCTTTTAGTATATATTTACCTATACCACCGCGTATATTTAAAACTCTACCTCCAGACATAGATTTTTCATTATCAGTATTTTTTTCATCATTGAAGAAGCCACTGTATATGGATCTTCTTTTTTATCGGCGATCTTGAAGCCTTTGATTTTTTAGCAATTTTTGACGCGAGAGCCTTCTTTGCAGCGATTTTCTCGGCTTTCTTGATATACGCAGATAATAATACCATCTCTCCTTTGCTTTTCACATATTATCTGGTTCCTTTAGGTTTTATGTATATACATTTTGGTTTATCAAATATAAAAACTGTTTTAACCTTTTAATAACCCATATTATTTATTAGTCTATTATTATATTCTATATAATAAAAACAAAAACAAAAACAAAAAATATCTCGTTAGGCGAAAATACCATATAAGTCAATACAGAGGGCTGAGGCTACGGACTTCCATACAAATAACATACTTTCCATAAAGCTATGTGCAAAACGTTAGACATTTATAAGCTACTTTTGAGCGGGCTCGTCCCTCCAAAAATAACATGAATTGGAAGCTTTTATATATTACAGTTTCTTCACCGCTAAGTCTTATGAGCACAAGCTTTGTATCTGCTTTTATAAGCTCTTTATTGAAGACCAGCATACTGATCGAACACCTTCAGTCAGGCCCGTCAACTTTTAAGCTATCATGAAAACGTATGAGAAGCCGAAAGAGGCAACGGTATCAAAAGAGCTTCGTGATAAACTTATATAATCAAAATATTAAATCATTTACTGTATTTGAGTGCACCTAAAATATCATCGATGTCTTGTACAACGTGTTCCTTATGTACGTATATTGATTCCTTCCACATCTGTGGTCCAGAATACTTTATATGTACCCATTTATGTAAGTTACTGTAGTTAAATAAGATTATATGTGTACGCTTATATTTGTCTTTATTACTTTGGAGTTTGATAGAATCAAATGTTCCCGTTGAGAACTCTTCTTTCCAGGTAAGTTTATTCCATTCTTCCGAGTTTAAATTTGCCATGTCGTTATCATCGACCTTAAAATATTCGTTGAAAAACGCCAAGAGCAATTCAATATCCCTCTTCTCTATAACATATAGCAAATTTTCAATTATTTCATAAGGAATATTAATACGACCTTTCATCTTATTGTGTGGCATTATGTATTTCAGAAAACGTTTCTGTCGTCGCTTTTTCAGTAAGCTTTCCCTATATATTGCGACGATTTCTCCGATCGAGTCTTTTGTTACAGGCAGAGATTTAAAAAAATCTTCCAAATGATCCTTGTCTTTTGATGTTGCTCTTAACCCATTATTGTCTTCATCATCGCCTCCTCCGTATATAGATCTTCTTTTATTAAGCCGTATTGAAGCCTTTGATTTTTTAGCAATTTTTGACGCGAGAGCCTTCTTTGCA
>Ga0208591_1000034_pt1 | contig 14325 bp, 12 predicted proteins | sample LakMenEpi14Nov09_FD_150697 | JGI IMG/M metagenome (GOLD analysis project Ga0208591, IMG submission 150697) | Freshwater microbial communities from Lake Mendota, WI - 14NOV2009 deep hole epilimnion (SPAdes) | ecosystem: Environmental > Aquatic > Freshwater > Lake > Epilimnion/Euphotic zone ...
CTCGACACGTAGCAAATACCCAGATGCTCGGCCAATGTTTTCTGCTGGCGTTCAAGTAGCGATTGCCAGTGACTGCAACCCAGGCAGTTCATACACCACAAATATGTCGCTGATGGTTGCGTTGGCAGTTCGGGAAATGTTCTTCACGCCCGAGCAAGCTTTGTGGTCTGCCACAAAAGGCGGCGCGCTGGCGCTACGTCGAAAAGATGTTGGGCACTTAAGCGTTGGTGCAAACGCTGACTTTTCAATTTTAAGTAGTAACTCTTATCTGCACTTGGCATACCGGCCAGGCGTTAACTTAATAGAAGAGGTATGGCGCAATGGCAACCAGATCAGCTGATCAAATCACTGAAGTAGTTCTCGGAATTTCTGGGTTAAATTTTTCCGAAGTTATAGCCGTTGCTCGCTTTGGTGCGAAAGTTTCTATTTCCGAAGAAAGCGCTGCTGCAATTAACAGTTCTCGTAAATACATTGAAGAGTATGCCGCTGGCGGAGTTCCGGTTTATGGCGTATCAACTGGTTTTGGCGCACTTGCTAACCGTCATATCGATGTTAAAGATCGTGCGCAATTGCAAAAATCCCTTATTCGTTCCCATGCTGCTGGCGTTGGCCCAGCAGTTGAACGCGAAGTTGTGCGTGCACTGATTCTCTTGCGCTTGCGAACCATGGCATCTGGCCGCACAGGTGTGCGGCTAAAGCTTGCTCAAACTTATTGCGATCTACTTAATGCGGGAATTACGCCCGTAGTACCTGAATTTGGCTCACTTGGCTGCAGTGGTGATCTTGCCCCTCTTTCCCATTGCGCTTTAGCGCTTATGGGCGAAGGCCGAGTCCATGATGCCAATGGCGTTGAAATGGAAACGGCCAAAGCCCTTGCTGCGGCTGGAATTAAGCCAATTGAGCTAGAAGCTAAAGAAGGTTTGGCGCTAATTAACGGTACCGATGGAATGCTCGGAATGCTGATCATGGCAATTAGCGATTTAACCGAACTTTGCACAGTTGCTGACATAACAACTGCGATGAGCATTGAAGGCTTACTTGGTACAGACCGAGTATTCGCCCCAGATCTGCATTTCCCATTACGCCCACAAGTTGGTCAGGCGCAAAGCGCGGCAAATATTTTTGCCATGTTAAAAGGTTCACCAATTGTGGCGTCACATCGCGAAAATGATTCACGAGTACAAGATGCTTACTCGCTGCGATGTGCCCCACAAGTTGCCGGCGCAGTTCGCGACACTATTGCTCATGCTGTAACTATTGCGACTCGCGAATTAGCAAGTGCGATTGATAATCCAGTCGTATTACCTGATGGCAGAGTTGAATCGAATGGTAATTTCCATGGCGCACCGGTTGGCTATGTTTTAGATTTCTTAGCGATAGCTGCAGCTGATCTGGGTTCGATTGCTGAACGACGAACTGATCGCGCACTTGATCAAAATCGTTCAGCTGGTTTAGCGCCATTCTTGGCTAATGACCCAGGTGTTGATTCAGGTTTGATGATTGCGCAATACACTCAAGCCGGATTAGTTAGCGAGAACAAGCGCCTGGCAACTCCAGCAAGTGTTGATTCAATTCCTAGTTCTGGCATGCAGGAAGATCATGTATCTATGGGCTGGTCTGCAGCCCGCAAATTACGCAAAGTGGTCGAGAATCTAAACCACATTCTGGCAATTGAACTTGTAACAGCTGCTCGTGCAATTGAAATGCGCACTGGCCTGCAACCTGGCGCTGCTACTGGGCGAGTAATCGCTGAGCTACGTAAAGTAGTTGGTGGCGTTGGCCCAGATCGCTTCTTATCGCCGGAACTGCAAGCTGCTAGTGCGCTCGTCGCATCTGGGGCAGTCGTAAAAGCAGCTCGCGAAGTGGTTGCCGACCTTATTTAACGCGAGCTTGCGGCCAAACCAGCTGCAATTTCAAGTACCAAAAGCGCTGCCAATCGCACAGTGCGACCATCTTCTGAATCATTAGCCGCATCAATCTCGGTGATATCAATTGCGCGCACACGAGAATCACGTGCAACTAAGTTGGCAGCTTGGCGTAGTTCATCAGCGCTTAACCCGCCCGGCACGGATGCCGGACAAGCAGGTGCCACGCTGCGATCACAAACATCGACATCGACATCAACATAAATCTCACGACCATTAGCGCCAGCAATCTCAAGTGCGTGAGCAACTACTTCACTAATTCTGCGATCACGTAGTTCAGCGCGATGAATTGTTGTGATGCCAGCTTCTTTTGCTCGATCGGCATATGGACCACTATTAGCAAAGTCGCTTAAACCGATCTGCACAATATTTTTGCCAGGCAAACCAGCTTCGATTAAGCGCCAGATTGGTGAACCATTAGAAATTCCATCACGCAAGTCATGATGTGCGTCAAAAGTAATTAAGCCAATCTTGCTTAAGTCCGGAAAAAGACCGGCAGCCATAGAATAAGTAATTGAGTTATCGCCACCAAGTGCGACCAAGATTCTATGAGTATTAAGTAATCCAGCTACCGCTTGAGCAACTCTTGCTTCACCTTCAGCATGATCAGGTGAAGAAACGTCACCCAGATCAGTTATTCCTGAAGATTGCAGCTCAGTATCTGATGAACCTGCGTAAGTTGAATATTTAGCAAGTGCTTCGCGAATCGCAGCCGGAGTTAAATGAGCCGATGTTGGCGATAGTGCAGTCGCTGAAGCCGGAACACCGATTATGGCTAATTCTGCTTTAGCTGATTTCAGTAATGAATTTGCGCGTGGCCAACTTGGGTCATTAGAAAGTTTCGCCACCGTCATAAGCACTATCTTACGCATCGATTAATAGTTAAGATATGCCTTATGTCGAATGTAACTGTATTTATTGGCGATAGTGTCACCGATTGCGGTCGACTGGTTGAACCTCCTTATGGCGATGGTTACGTATTTAATATTGCCAACAGTGGTCGGCTATCAGGGGAAATCATCAATGTTGGCACAAGCGGGCACCGCTTAGTAGATCTAGAAAAGCGCTGGAATACCGATGTTTTGGCCCACCAACCAACACTGGTATCTGTGGCTATCGGCATTAATGATACTTGGCGTCGCTATGATGATAACGATCCAACTTCAGTGGAAGATTTTGAAAATAGATATCGCCAAGTTCTAAGTGCTACCAAAGCGCAAGGTAATCCCGAACTAGTTTTATGCGAACCATTTTTACTTGAAGTGCGTGACGAAATGAATACTTGGCGCGAGGATCTTGACCCTAAGATCGCCGTCGTTCACAAGATGGCCGCAGAATTTGGCGCAAAACTCGTTCCGTTCGATCAACACCTCAAAGATATTTCTAAAGAAATGGCAATGGTTGAGTTAGCCGATGATGGAATTCACCCGTCAAAACTTGGCCATCAGATCATGGCCGACTTGTGGCTACGAATTGTAGGTTTGTAGTTCGGCAGCTAATTCGTTAAGTGGGCCAACAATTTGGTCACCGAATAAGTTCTTACGGTTACTTTCCATCAACTCAATTAACTTTTGCAATTTAGCTGGCGCATCAGCCGGACCGACGATAATTAATTTATCTTTGTCGTATGAACAAGTTCGAATAATTTCACCAAGGCCAATTAGAGCCTCGCCGCCTAAACGGTATTTATCAAGCCAAGGAGAAATATCCTTAAGTAATTCTGGAACTGAGCTCTCTGATTTTGTTAAGTAGTCATGATTCTTGAATATCTCTGCACCTTCTGACTCAAAAATCTCAGCAGCTTCGACCATGTTCCCAGTACGCCAAGCCGCAACGCCTTTTCTAAATACTTGCCGTAAATCTGGCGCTGGATCGCCACCTACAGTTGTGCCCATGGTGTTTCGGAAGAATTTACGAAGCGCAACACGATCTTTCTCCTCTGGAATTACTCTTGTTAGCGCAGTCTCCCAAGCCTTCTCAGGATCGTAACTCTGACCATTCCAGAGGTAGTCTCCGATTGTCGAGATCGGAATTAAAGATGCCTCGAATTGCAACATTGGGTTTGAGAGCAAACCGGCAGAGAATTTATGTAGTCCTTTTTCTCGACCCCGAAGTGGCCCAATGTAGAGATTAACCTGCAGCCCACCGTCATTTACCGGGAAATTATCCCAATAAAGCGCTGGTCGCAGGGCACTTCGCTCGAAGATCACCGCATCTGCAATATCGAGATATTCTGAACAAATCTGGCGACCAGTCCACATCAAGTTAATGCGAGACTTTAACTCGCGACCCAGATCAATCAAATACGGTTCGTTTCCGCGACCGGCGTAGTGCATAGGGCAAACGGTCAGTTGTGCTCGTTCGTTGTAACTAATTAGTTTATTCCAAACGCGATTTGTGAAGTCGGCATGAGCCTGCGCAGTCGAAACATATTTCGCATTATCGGAATCGTGCTGCATTTCCCAGGCAATGTCATCCCATAGCATTCCAAAGTGCGTAGCGCCTAAATCTGTTAACTGCTTAAACCGATTAACTACCGCATCCACATCTGACTCATTTGAATACTCAACTGATAAACCAGGAGATACGCAAAGCACAAAATCAACTGCATGCAACTTTCCGTGATTGATTAACTCAGCTGTCTCTTTTAAATATTCTGAAGTAAATGATGAGCGCCAGTTAAATCTTTGAAGTGGATCATCTTTTGGTGCCAAAAAATAAGTGTTCATGTTGTAATCGGCAAAGTATTCAATGCCTTTTAGTTTCTGGGCATGTGTCCAAGGTTTGCCATAAAAACCTTCAACTACGCCACGAACTGCAAAATCGGGCCCATCGGTTAAGGACAGCGGGGATGCTGCGCCAGAATCGATCCAATTTTTCAAAGCATTTAGTGAATATCGCAGAACATGATCGAGAGTTAAACCAACTTCAGCCGTAATTTGACTACTAGTTTTAGTTGCAGCCACCGTGAAGCCTTCCACCTTTTCTGTTCGTGATTTGCTCAGCTTGATCTCGAGAGATAAACCAGCAAATGTCTTGGCGTGACGCTCGATGAAAGCGGTTGCCATAGCCGACTGCGCTGAAGTTCCATTTACAACTTTTATACTCATAGTTCACCCTTTGTTCGTGCTTCTTCGAATATGTTGCCCAGGAAATCTTCGGTTGCCTGACCAAAGTACTGATGGGCGGCATGTACAACTGCCCCATAGACAGGAGAGATATCTAGTACTTGTGTTTGAGCGCCAGGATGAGCCAAATTAACGCTCTTTTCGAAGGCCTGATCAAAGACTTTGCAGCCAGCTGTATGAAGGCCGCCGGCACGGATTATTTGAACCGCGCTACCAGAAAGTCCAAGTTGATTGATCATGGCAATTACATCTGTGGCATGTTGATTTGCAACTATAGTAACTATTGAAATTGCACCAGCATCGCCTGCAGTTGCTAAGTCAAAAATCTTTGGTGCCAAATCTTCGGTTAAGCGCAGTCCATCTCGAGCGACTGCTTTGAAGAATAAAGTTTCGTCAGTAAAGCCAGTTTCTTGCAACACGAGTTGAGATAATTTACTTGGGCACTCTATTCCGTGATGAATGCGAGCTACATAATCTAAAGCCAGAGAAACAAGTTGTCCGGCTCCGCCGCCTTCGCCTAAATCCATTCCCATTGTCTGAAAAGTTTCAGTTGAGTTACGCCCAGAAGTTTTACCACCAGTACCAGCGATTGAAACACACCCAATACCTGAAGAGCTGCCCGCAAAGAGAGCAGCAATCGAATCATTTATAAATGATGTGTTATTTGATAGTCCGAGCGCGTTCGCGGTGGGGTTGAAAAGTTCTTTATCTGATTCCCAATCAATTCCGGCCAATGCAAAAGTAGCCGAAACTATATCTTTGGAAGTCATACCTGCTGACTCAAGGACTCGATCAACTATCTCCATTATGCTTATTTGAGTTGCTGCGATTCCAGTGCGTTCCCAGTTGGCTCCGCCATTCGCAGCAGTAGCAACTATCTTTCCTGAAAGATCTACAAGTACCGCATGCGTCTTTGTTCCACCGCCATCAATTCCTAAAATTACTTTACTCATTGAATAAACCAATCAGACCGTTGTTTTCGGATTTCAAATCTCGCCAAAGGTCACGGGCTCGGGAACTATCTGGCCCGATTGGATTTGCTAAAAGAGCAAGCAAAGCACTTTGCTCATTGCCGGTAATAGCTGCATCGATAGTCAACATTTCAAAATCTTTTACGCTGCGCACCATGGCATCAATATCACCACGCATAGGGTTTGCCTTAACCGAACTGGCTCCAGCCTTGCTAATGATCGCAGGAATTTCCATTACGGCATCGTCAGGAAAGCCGGGAATAGCACCGTTATTGAGGGTATTTACGATGTGAACGGTGCCTGCGTCGTTATGAATATCAGCCATTAGCTCGGCTGCCGAGTCAGAGTAGTAAGCACCACCGCGCTCCATTAACTCTTCTGGCTTAGTAACTAATGACTCATCGGCAAATTTCTTAATCAAGACCTCTTCAATTTTTATTACTTCGCTAGCACGAGTGGGATTATTGCTTTGGTAATCAACCCAGGCTTTCTCTTCGTAATAGTAAAGTAAGTAGTAATTTGGGATTGCTTGCAAGTAATCAATAGTGCTCTGAATCCAGGCAGGTGAGTCGCCAGGATTAGCCTTGTTGATTGTTAGTCCCCGGAAAGCACTGATGGCTTCAGGACTGCGGTCGATGCCATCTACTTTGACTCCACGAATCCACGAGAGATGATTCAAACCGACATAATCAAATTCCACAGCACTTGCTGAAACATTTAAAGCGCCTGCGATTTCGATTCGCGTATTCCAAGGTACGTTGCACAATCCGATTGATTTAACTTTAGGGGCATGGGTTTTCAAGGCTTGAGTAATGAGGCCAGCTGGATTCGTGAAGTTAAGCAACATTGCATCGGGTGCTTCTTCTTGAATAATCTGAGCAATGTTAAGTGCCACCGGAATAGTACGAAGTGCTTTTGCAAAGCCTCCAACTCCAACAGTCTCTTGACCAACTAAACCGTACTTGCGCCCTAACAACTCATCACGGTGACGTGCTTTCTGGCTACCAATTCGAAATTGGCTAACAACAAACGAAGCTCCCCTAATGCCCTTGCGAGCATCTGTCGAAAACTCAATTTCGATCTTGCGGCCAGCAGCTTTGATCATTCGCTTTGCAAAAGCGGCGATGATTGCCAAACGCTCTAAATCGATATCAATTAGGTGGATTACTGATACCGGCAAACGGTCATGTCGCTGCAAAATTCCATCGATAAGTTCGGGGGTATAAGTTGAACCCCCGCCAATTACTGCAATTTTCATTACATAGACCCAGCTATTGGTTTTGGGATACCGCCAGTCTGGGTTTGGAAAACCAAGTCACAAGCTTGAGCTGTAGCTATCTGAAGAGCACCAACCAAAATTCCGCTATCCCCAAGCTTGGAAATCTCTATTTTTGGCGGGAATGGCAGAATCTCATTTACTAGTTTGCGGATTGGTGCGATGAAGAACTCCGCCTGCCGCCCAATACCACCGGATAAAACCACGAGTTCGACATCGACAATTGCAGAAATCGCAGCAACATAAAGCGCAATACGCTCAGCCTCTTGTTCAATCACTGCGCGACCTAATTCGTCGCCATCCTTGGCTGCTTTGAGAATTTCAATAGTTGAATATGGTTCGACCAAAGTAGATATCTTATACTTCTTGGCAAGTTCACGAGTGATTTCGGCAATGCGGTCACCAGATGGGTTTGTGGCGCTGCGATGTGTATCGTGCGGGTCTCCGAAAGGTACATAGAAAACTTCACCAGCTGCACCACGGTGCCCTCGATGCAGCTTTCCATTTAGAACAATTCCAGAACCTAAACCAGAACCAACCGAGAGAACGGCAAAGTTGTTGATTCCGACTCCGTGACCTGCGCTCTGTTCGCCGACAGTTACTAAGTTAATGTCATTTTCAACAGTCGGATAGATTCCAAACTCTTGGCGAATTAATTCGGCCAAATTCACACCATCGAGTGCGCTGATAGTTCCTGCGATTGAAACGATGCCAGTCTTTTGATCAACTACACCAGGAGTTCCTACAGCAATTGCGGCGACATCCTTTAGTTTATAACCAGACTCTTTTAAGACTCTATCTACCGCCTGGTGCATAACTTTTGTTAAATCACTTAACTTAAGTGATTTAACTGGAATAGAAGCCTCGGCTCTAGTTGTTAAATTTAAATCACCAATCGCGGCGCGAATGAAACGTGTTCCGATATCGATAGCAAGTGAAACCTTCAAATCACTTACAGCTTCATAAACTAGACGAGCTCGCTTTGAATCACCTTCGCCGGGTTCAAACTCTCGAATTAAATTAAAATCAACCAGACCACGCAAAATGTCAGAGGTAGTTGGTTTAGATAATCCGATTAAGCGAGCAATTTCAGCCGCATGGAGTGCACCATTTGAGCGCAAGGTATCGATTACCCGACGCTCATTGATCTCACGCATGAGTGAAGGAATCGCTGGGATTCCTACGGCTGCATTCTTCATTTGATCCTCTACCCCTTTACGCCAGTGAGGGTAACGCCTTCAATGAAGACTTTCTGACTGAAAAAGAAGATCACGATGACTGGCAGCATAAATAGAACAGATGCCGTCATCATTAAACTTGTTTCAGTGTGGTGGTCGCCCTTAAAGGCATTTAAACCAATGCCGAGAGTGTATAAATCTGGGTTTTCGGCAATATAGAGAAGTGGCCCAAAGAAGTCGTTCCATGATCCGAGGAATGCAAATAGCGCAATGGCCGAGATGGCTGGCTTGGCCAGGGGAACCACAATTCTCATCATTAGTTTGAACTCACTACAACCATCAATACGGGCGGCATCTGAAATTTCATCAGGGATGCTCGTAAAGAATTGACGAAGTAAAAATATTGAAAAAGCGCTTCCAAAGAATGCTGGAACAATTAAAGGCAAGAATGATGGAATCCAGCCTAGTTTTGCAAAGATTATGTAAACCGGAATTTGCGTAACTTGGCCCGGTAGCATCATTGTTCCCAGGATGATTAGAAACGTTGTATGTCTGCCTTTCCATTGCAACCTAGATAACACATAGGCGGCCGGAACACTTGAAATCACCACGCCAATTGTTCCCATGACCGAAACAAACATGGTGTTTAAGGTCCACTTCAGGAATGGGACGGTGGTGAATACCTCAATGTAGTTATGCCAAACAAATGGTTTTGGCCAGAAAGATCTAGTTTCAGCTTGGCCGGCACTCATCAGCGAAATGATGAAGACCATAAATAGCGGAAATGCGAAAATAACGGACATAGTTATAAGAGCTGAGTGATCTCCAACCGTCTGCAGAAAATCCTTAAACTTTTTCTTACGCTTAAGAATTACGGCTTCGCGGTCAATTAGCTTTAGCTTCTCTTCGGTAAATTGGCTCATTTAAAGAGGCTCCCGTTTGGATAGTGGACCCATCGCTTTTGAGTCTTGAGAATTACTAAAGTGCAGAGCATGGTTATCAAGAGCAAGAACCAAGCTAGCGCTGATGCGTAGCCCATTTCATAGGCTTTAAATGCGGTCTGATAGATATGCGTGGCATAGAAATACATCGCTTTTGAATAGTCATTTACTTGGCCGGAGGCAACAAAAGCCTGCGTAAAGTATTGGAACGAGCCTATGACACCAGTTACACCAGAGAAAAAGATAACTGGAGTTAAAAGCGGCAGAGTTATGAATCTAAATGATTGAAAACCACTTGCACCTTCAAGCTCGGCAGCTTCATATAAAGACTTTGGTACATCAAGCAACCCTGCCAAGAAAATAATCATGGTGTCACCGATGCCCCAAAGGCCAAGAATAATCAAGGCCCATTTCGACCAATTTGGATCGAGGAACCAATAAGGCGGGTTATTTACACCAACGAATTCGAGCCCCTTGTTGATTGGACCATAAACCGGATTGAAAACATAAGTAAATACGATGGTCGCAGCAACAGCAGGAACCATTGACGGTAAGAAGAAAATTGTCCGATAGATATTGCGACCACGCTTTGGGCGAGTCAATAACCATGCGGCAAAAATAGCAAAGCATATTCTAAGTGGAATACTGATAACGGAAATCCAAATAGTATTCTTTAAAGCTTTCATGAAGTCATCATCTTCAAAAAACATACGTTCATAGTTACCTAAACCAATAAATACCGGCTTATCAATAATGTTGTATCGAGTAAATGATTGATAGAAACTGGAAATCATTGGGTAAGCAGTGAAGAAAATAATGCCAAACAACCAAGGTGCTAGACACAAGAAGATGAAAAGGCGGGGAACCTTAAGTTTTTTACGTGGAGGAGCAACCTCCCCTTTCTTGCGGAAAAGGGAGGTTGCTCCTGTCATCGTGTTTGACATGTTTGTTTTAGTTAGCCTTAATCAACCTGGTTGCGGGCGATGATTTGATCAATCTTGCCTGCAGCATCTTGTAGAGAACCCTTTAGGTCTGTGATTGCACCGTCTTGCCATGCAGCCATCAAAGTAGCCAAGATTGTTTCATCTTGGTGCTCACCTGTATTAGGCATTAACTTGTAGATTGATTTAGGGTGATTTTGAACTGCATAGAATGGTTCGTACCACTTTGGCAGTCCTTCTGGCTTAGCAGCAGCAGCAGTCAAAGGTGATGGAGCTCCACCAACTTTGTCATACGCATATGAAAGTTTGACATCAGTTGCTAAGCCCTTAAGAACAATCCAAGCATCCTTAACATTCTTAGTTGTCTTTGAGATACCTGCAATTGGATATCCGACTAGACCTGCACCTGAGTGTGTTGCTTTAACTGAAGCATCAGTTGGGAAACCAGTAACACCCATATTTACATACTTACAGGTATCGGCAAGTGCCCATGAATCGCCAGTGCAATAAAGAGGGGCCATCCAGTTCGCATCCATCTTCATGGCAACGCGACCAGTAATGAAGTCGTGCTTAACGCCCCATTCGCCACCCTTTGCGGCATTGAACTTAGTTAGAGCCTTTGATCCCTTTTCAAAATCGCCGTTACCATAAACATCAGCGATGAACTTCTTCTGCCAATTAAGCATCTTTGCCCACTTGGTATCTGTAGCTAGAGCAGAGGAGCCATTGGCGTTATACCAACGAGCACCAAATGCTTGACCAAGCCACATTGATTCCATGCCCCAGCCGTAGTAGCCAGATTTTGGAACGAAACCAGCAGTCAGAATGTTTCCATCTTTATCAAATGTTGTTAACTTCTTTGAGTATTCAAGAAGTTCAGCAGTTGTTGATGGTGGAGTTGTGTACCCAGCCTTAGCTAGCAAGTCCTTGTTATAGAAGAATGCAAAAACTTCTGTTCCGGGCATTGGTAGTGCGCAACGAATATTTCCTGAAATAGTTGCAGAGTTAGCAGAGGGCTTGAATGTGGTCTTTAAGTTAATACCATCGCGCTTGCTTGAAATCATGGTGTTTAACTTCTGCCAAATTCCATCGCCGCCAGCACAGAACCAACCCATATTTCCATTTCCATTTGTAACGGAAATATCTGGGCCATCAGACTTATTGGCAACGATTGCCTTAAGCGAGGTAGCCATATCAATACCAGTCTTCAATACGATATTGATTTGAGGGTTAGCTGCCTGGATGCGCGCAACGGCCGCTTTCCATTCAGTTACCTGCCATGCGCGAGTATGTGGAGTCCACACGGTCACAGTGCGATCATCAGCTGATGCGGTACTTGATAGAGCTACCAAACCGCTTGCAGCAATGGTCGCGACCATGAACGAGGCAAAAAAGCGTTTTTTAATCAATTTATTACTCCCGTCACAATCCTTTGGCAGGTGCACATTCAGCGGGCGCTGGTGTGTTAGGAAACCTACCTCTTTGTGTTAGGAAACCTTACAGATATAATCGCCAAGGTCAATACCTAGATGGGGCGAATTCGGTAACGATTTTGATAACGATTTGGAGTTTAAATGGCGCGAACTGAACGGGCAAGGGCTCTGCACCGGCTAGCGGCCGGGATTCTTGCCGCGTGCTTCTTCACCGGCGCTATATATATGGTCAAACCAGCAGCTAGCAGTATCGACGATCTAACCGGAACCCTCTTCTTCCACCGCTATTCCGAATATGGCGCCTGGGATGCCGAGCTATTGAGCTTGGATCTTCAAACCGGCACCTTGGTCCAAGTGAACAAGAATTGGCAGTCGATGAATTCACCCATAAACGCCCACATCAGTATTGATGGCAAGCACATGACTTTTATGGGAACTCAAGCGGGTCTAGCCGAAAATGAGTGGGATGTATTTGTTTCCCATTGGAATGGTTCGCAGTGGGGTGAGCCCAAGAATTTAACTGGACCAAATGGAAAACGAGATGAAGATCCAAAATTCTCGCCAAATGGCAAGACAATTGTTTACAAGGAAAATGGTGTTCTGGCCACAGTTGATCGCACTGGCGGTCCTAAAACTTACCTAAGTCTTGGCCAAGCCGAATCTTCAATGCCTTACTTCAATTCGAATGGCAAAGATATTCTCTTTGAGCGGCAAGGAAAGATCTTCTTGAAAACTGCCTCAGGCGACAAAGAGATGGATGCCGGAATAGCCGGCGTAAGTTCTTACTATCCAATCGGAGTAGATAACGAACGGTTCCTGTTTACTAGAGTGCAAGATTCAAAACACGATGGCATTCGATGGGGCTATTACGATGGCCGTCCATCTGAAGATCTTTTCTTCAACAATGACTATTGGGATTCATCAGATCCGTATCCATATCAAGAGGCTAAAGACTTCATTTTTCTAGTTAGCGGTGATCACAATATTTATCTCGGGGGCTACAACGTGGTTATAGCTGATTTACGCGCTCAAAAAGTGATAAATATCGATGATTTATATGGTGAGATAAATTCAGGTCTACAGGAACTTGGCCCCGCTTGGACTCCTTTTACCTATCAATAGTGATTGAATTCGACTTGTGAAGATCACTTCGTGGAATATTCAGCATGGCGAGGTTTATGCCGCTGGATTAGAAGTAAATCGGGCTACTGAGATAAATAGAACTGTTTTGGCTTTCAATTGTGATGTTCTAGTTTTGCAGGAAGTCGATCAATTAAATGATCGCAGTAATTTCGAAGAACAGACTAAAGATTTTGCTGAAATAATGGGAGCCCCGTATTGGGCATTTGCACCCTCTGTTTGGCGCAAAAATGATGAATGGCTCGATTGGCCAAAGTCACAGAGTTCAGATTTTCCGGGATTAATTACTAAAACTTCTCCTTCTGTTCAGCCTGGTTATGGCATCAGCATCATTTCCAAGTTGCCAGTAATTAGATGGGAACGTAAAGAACTTCCTAAAGCTTTTATGGGCTGGTGGCTGCCGTTCACATCTGATGGAGTAACAAAGAAATTTTGGGTGAAAGATCACGCACGTAACGCGCTTGCTGCTTATCTCGAAGATGGCAAAGTAATTATTAATACTCATCTTTCGTGGGAACCTGTATTTCGCAACCTGCAATTAGGTCAATTAAAACGTTGGGCAAATCAAATCGCTAAAGATAAATCCTTACATGTGATAATTGTGGGGGATTTAAATATAGTAAATAGCTGGGAAGAATCAGTTAACTCATATCGCTGGCGCTCGCTAGTCAAACAATTGACTTTTCCAGTTTGGAAACCAAATCAACAGATCGATCACTTTTTAGCTAGACCCGGTACCAAGGCAAAGTTGGAACCAATGGTTGCAAGCAAGATCAGTGACCACTTGCCGATTTCGATCACTCTCTAAAACCCTTATTTCGCTTTGCTTTACGCCTAAAAAACACGATTGCTTGTGCTGCTTCATCTGCCGTATCCTTACTTCTAGAAGAGTCGCCCGGATCACCGCGTTGTAGCAATACACCGAGGAAAGTCCGGACTCCATAGAGCAAAGTGGTGGCTAACAGCCACCCGGAGCAATCCGCGGGATAAGTGCAACAGAAAGTAAACCGCCAATAGCAATATTGGTAAGGATGAAACGGTGGTGTAAGAGACCACCAGCAATTGCAGTGATGCAGTTGGCTATGTAAACCCCACTTGGAGCAAGACTAAACAGATAGCGCTTAGAACGGCTCGTTCAAGTTATCGGGTAGGTCGCTTGATTCTGCAAGCAATTGCAGAACTAGATGGATGGTGATCGCTTGAGTCCTTTACTGGGCAAGAGCACAGAATCCGGCTTATAGGGCGACTCTTCTTTCTAGATGTTGTATTAATACTACATAGCATATATGCTATTTCCTATGAGTCGCAACCCTGAAGAGCCGGTCTATAACCGCATCGAAGAAGCACGTGTGGCCTTAGGGCTATCTAGGCAGGATCTTGCCGATAAGGCTG